>ENA-OQIV01000001-OQIV01000001.1-human-gut-metagenome-genome-assembly--contig:-NODE-1-length-263409-cov-17.046591_pt1 | contig 263409 bp, 228 predicted proteins | sample MGYA00242588_ERZ504753 | MGnify/ENA primary metagenome ERZ504753 (study PRJEB26092, sample SAMD00036359) | human gut metagenome | host: Homo sapiens | study: EMG produced TPA metagenomics assembly of... | reverse complement strand
GCAAAAAGCCAGCGGAAAATAAACAGACCGCAAAAGCGGTCTGCTATTTGTCAAGGTACTCGTATTCTACCGTTTACGAAAACATAGCGAAATAATAGGAAAATAAAAGCTTTCTTATTTGAAAATTCATTCGATAGAACATGCGAAAGAGAGGCAGAAAATCAATGGCGAATTATGATTATGAGATTGTAAATGGAAGAAAAATCCGCGTAAGACCAAAAGAAACCGTATCGGAGATCGACAAAAACGGCTATTTCCGCAGACAGCCGAATCACTTCACGACTCCGTTCGGCGACGGTGAAAACGATCTGAAGGCAGAAGGTAATAAGAGATACCGTCTCGTCTGGGCAAAGCTGTGCCACTGGTCCAACCGCGCGGCGATCGTAAGAGAGCTGGAGGGCCTGGAAGATCAGATTTCCGTCAATATGGTAGAACATGCCCCGCATGAGAAAAACCTTGGCTGGGAATACGTTTACAATGAAAACAACATCGACCCGGTGCTCGGTGATCAGTTCCTCTCTGAGGCGTATTACCGTGCTGATGATGATTACCAGGGAAGAACGACCGTTCCGGCGCTGATCGACACAACGACGGGAAAGGTAGTCAACAACGATTACAACTGGCTGACCACTTATTTCGAGGTCAACTTCCGCCCATGGCACAAAAAAGGCGCGCCGGAGCTGTATCCGGTGGAGCTGCGGGAAGAGATTGACAAGATGAATCTCTGACTCTTCGATAATATCAACAACGCGGTATACCGCAGTTCCTTCTCCAGAAGCAACGAAGGCCATTTCGACGGTGTGAACACCTTCTACGCTGCGATGGACCGCCTGGAAAAACGGCTGGAAACCAATCGTTTTCTCTTCGGTGATTACGTAACCGATTCCGATATCCGCCTGTACGTGACACTTGCCCGTCTGGACATCCGCTATACCGCACAGCTCGGCGAGACGAAGCGTCCGCTCTACACTTACAAAAACCTGTGGGGCTACGCAAAAGAGCTGTGGGAGATTCCGGCATTTGCACATCACACAGATTTTGCAGCCATCATCCGCCAGGGAAGAATTGAGGGAGAGGAAGACGGCTTCCGCGCCAGCACACACTACGATCTGGCACTTCCGAAGATTGACTGGGATGCACAGTGGAAGGTTTCGACCGAGCGCGCCTACCTGTCCTCAGACCCGACCCATCCGATCTATCTTGGAAACAACCGCAGATTCGACATCGACCCGACCTGGTACGATCTGGGCGCAGAATCTCCGAAAAAAGAGGAGAAAGAAACGCCGCCGTCCTGCGGATGCTGCTGCGGCTGATCAAATCATAGATAAAAAATAGAAAACACCGTTTCAGAGGCAGATTTCCAAAAGGAAATAAACTTCTGAAACGGTGCTTTTTTCCGACGCACAAACTGCAAAAGGAAAGGCATGAAATCCGCTTATCGTCCGAAATGGAAAAATCCCTTTTTTTCATACGGCTCACTCGTATACGAAACCAGCTCATATCCGATGTCCTTGATCTGCTGTTTCAGATACGGAATATCGAGCGGCGCTTCGCTGATGACAACGGTCTCGCCGTTTTTTGCAGAAGAGTTTACTTTCTTTGGAGAGCAGCTCTTGCGGACTACATCATTCATATGGGATTCGCACATGCCGCACATCATACCATCAATTTTTAAGACTGTTTTAATCATACAATACCTGCTTTCTTCCGGGAATACAGCGAAACGAAAGCGTGCCGGACTGTATTCCTGGGGTTTGATGAAAAATTTGAAATCACATACCCTATCGGGGTATCTAAAATATAGCGCGGATGAAAAGAAATGTCAATAAGCTGATAAAATATGATAATTATTATCATTTAAGAAGGAAAAATACGGTCATGGAAGGGCGATTCGCCGGCAGAACATGGAAACTTGCCGGAATCGCAAAGTTCGTGTTACAATTGGGACAGCAGAGCAAAACAAGAGAGGAGACAAAAATATGCTCTCACAGATGAATTACCGAAAAGAAACACAGTCCCACGGTGATGAGCTTTTTCCGCTGAGCATTCACGTTTTCGAGACAGACCTGCAGAGTACCGTGCGGGTGTACTGCCACTGGCATGAGGAAGTGGAGCTCTTTTATGCAGTAAAGGGCGAAGCTGTTTTTCATATGGATACCGAAACCTTTCTCCTGCGGGAAGGGGAGACCGCCTTTGTCAATGCAAACCGTCTGCATGAGGTAGAGGGAATCGACGGACAGGAATTTACGTTTCTTGCCGTTGTATTCCAGCCGCGTTTTCTGTCCGGCACATCGCTTGACCGGATCCAGCAGCAGTATATCGAACCAGTGCTGTCCTCCGAGATCCGTTTTCCATCCAAGACAGAGCGGGGAACACGCCTTGCAGAAAAAACGGCACAGGCCATGCAGGAGATCCGAAATCTGCAGGAAAGAAAAGAACCGGGCTGGGAGCTGCTGTTAAAAGCGGAACTTCTGAAAATCTGGCAGGGATATTACAGTGCGGCAGAAAAGAACGGCGGAAAAACGGATGCCTCGACGAATTACCGTGTCAGCAGAATGAAAGAGATCCTCACATACATGAATGCTCATTTCTGTGAGGATCTCGAAATCGCGGAACTGGCGAGCCAGTTTCATATGAGTGAGAGCGCTTTCTGCCGCTTCTTTAAGTCGATTATGCATATTTCCGCCGTGACGTATGTCAATAACCTGCGGATTGCCGAGAGCTGCCGGCTGCTGCTTTCCACAGAGGAGGCGATCAGCAAGATTGCGAGCGACTGCGGATTCCGAAATATCAGCTATTTTAACCGCGTCTTCCAGGAACGCATGCACCAGACGCCGGGGCAGTTCCGCAGTTTATCCGCAGAAAACCGTACTGCGATATAAGATTCGGAACTTATGCAGGCTTCTGCGATCGGAATGCACGCCGCAGGAAGAAAAGTCCGGTCATATCAGCCAGTGCCCAGCCGATCGGAATGGCGATCCAGATTCCGGCAACGCCAAGCGCCGTGGCGGAGAAAAGGTATGCCAGCGCCACACGCATGCCAAGCGAAATGACGGTCAGAACAACCGACATCTCGGCGCGTTTGACAGCGCGGTAATACCCGTACAGCAGAAACAGCCATCCGATGCCGAGATAGAACGAGCCTTCCAGCCGCAGGTACTGTACGCCGATCGCGATGACCTCCATTTCTGATGCTTTCACGAAAATCTGCATCAGCGGATGCGCGAACAGATTGACAAGCAGAGAAATGACGATGGAAAAAGCAGCGCTCAGTGCAAAAGCATCTTTCGTGCCGCGCCGGATCCGCTCGTGATTTCCGGCCCCGTAATTCTGTGCGGTGAAAGTGGAGTAGGCATTTCCGAAATCCTGCACCGGCAGATAGGCAAAGGTATCAATTTTCACCGCGGCCGCAAATGCCGCCATGACCGCCGGACCGAAGCTGTTGACGAGCCCCTGTACCATCAGAATGCCGAAATTCATGACCGACTGCTGAATGCAGGTCATCGAAGAAAGATTCAGAATCTCTTTTAAAATGGAATGGCTGAAACGCCATTCTTTTTTTGACGGCAGCCACATGCGGCAGCGGAGCAGCACATAGAGCAGAATACCGACGGCGGACACATACTGCGCAAGAACCGTAGCGAGCGCCGCGCCTGCGATGCCGAACGGCAGTACAGCGACAAAGAGCAGATCCAGTGCAATGTTCAGCACAGCAGAGACAGCGAGAAAAATCAGCGGTACAGAAGAGTTTCCGAGCGCGCGCAGCATACAGGAAAAGAAATTGTATACGGATGTTGCAATAAGGCCGGCAAAGATAATCAGAAGATACGTCCGCATGCCGGGACGGACTTCATCCGGGACGCGAAGAAACGTAAGGATCGGCTCGATGCCTGCATAAACAGCGAGATTCAGCACGAGCGTAACGGCAAGGATCAGCAGAAACGCGTGGAGAATCGAAAGTTTTAAAGAAGAAAGATCTTTTCGTCCCTGATAAATCGAAAAGAGCGCACCGGCGCCCATCGACAGGCCGAGAAAAATGGAAGTCAGAAACGTCATCAGCGTATAGGAGGAGCCGACGGCGGCGAGCGCATTGCTTCCGAGAACGCGTCCGACGATCAGGGTGTCGGCAATGTTGTAAAACTGCTGCAACAGATTTCCTGCGATCATCGGCAGGGCAAACAGGATAAGAGAGCGGGAGATTTTCCCGCGGGTCAGATCGTAATACATAAAGAAACTTCTTTCCGAACATAATTGTTAATATTATAACATAAAAAATCAAAAAATGTCAATTTGCAGGATGAAGTGTACAAAAGTGCAATTGTCAGAAAATTTCGAAAAATCGAAGTTTATAAAATTTTTACAGATTTTGGGACACGTTCTGTAAAAAAACGGAAGATTTTCAGTTGATTTTTTTGGCCTTTTATGTATAATTAGAGTAGAAGAGGCCGGCTGGTCCGGTTTCTTCTAAAGGATACCTTCAAATTTTTGCATTTTGCAGAATGAAGCAGTATTACTATCAAAGGAAAGAGGTTAATTACAAGATGGCACAGATCGATTTAACAAAGTATGGCATCACCGGTACCACAGAAATTGTGTACAACCCTTCTTATGAGCAGTTATTTGAGGAAGAGACAAAACCAGAGCTGGAAGGCTATGAAAAAGGCCGGGAGACAGAGCTTGGTGCAGTTAACGTTATGACCGGTATCTATACAGGCCGTTCACCGAAAGACAAATACATCGTTGTGGACGAGAATTCGAAAGATACTGTATGGTGGACTTCCGATGAGTACAAAAACGATAACCATCCGGCAACCCAGGAAGCATGGGCAGCAGTAAAAGAGATCGCAAAAAAAGAGCTCTCCAACAAAAGACTGTTCGTTGTAGATGCATTCTGCGGTGCAAATAAAGATACCCGTATGGCTATCCGCTTCATCGTTGAGGTAGCTTGGCAGGCACATTTCGTAACTAACATGTTCATCAAACCTACAGCAGAAGAGCTTGAGAACTTCGAGCCGGATTTCGTTGTATACAACGCATCCAAAGCAAAAGTTGAGAATTACAAAGAGCTGGGTCTGAACTCTGAGACAGCAGTAGTATTCAACATCACAAGCCGTGAGCAGGTTATCATCAACACATGGTACGGCGGAGAGATGAAGAAAGGTATGTTCTCCATGATGAACTACTATCTGCCGCTGAAAGGCATCGCTTCCATGCACTGCTCTGCAAACACAGACCTGAACGGTGAGAACACTGCAATCTTCTTTGGACTTTCCGGAACAGGAAAAACAACACTTTCCACAGACCCGAAACGTCTTCTGATCGGTGATGACGAGCACGGCTGGGACGACAACGGAGTATTCAACTTCGAGGGCGGCTGCTATGCAAAAGTTATCAACCTGGACAAAGAGTCTGAGCCGGATATCTACAATGCGATCAGACGTGACGCTCTGCTTGAGAACGTTACTGTTGATGCAGAAGGCAAAATTGACTTCAATGATAAGAGCGTAACCGAGAATACTCGTGTATCTTATCCGATCAACCACATTGAGAACATCGTTCGCCCGATTTCTTCTGCACCGGCAGCTAAGAATGTTATCTTCCTGTCCGCAGACGCATTCGGCGTACTTCCGCCAGTATCTATTCTGACACCAGAGCAGACTCAGTACTATTTCCTGTCCGGATTTACTGCAAAACTTGCAGGAACCGAGCGCGGAATTACCGAGCCGACTCCTACCTTCTCTGCATGCTTCGGCCAGGCATTCCTGGAGCTGCACCCAACCAAATATGCAGAAGAGCTTGTTAAGAAAATGGAGAAGAGCGGAGCAAAAGCATACCTGGTTAACACAGGCTGGAACGGAACCGGAAAACGTATCTCCATCCGTGATACCCGTGGAATCATCGATGCAATCTTAAGCGGTGCTATCAACGAAGCTCCGACGAAGACTATTCCGTACTTCAACTTCGAAGTTCCGACTGAACTTCCGGGCGTTGATCCGGCTATCCTGGATCCTCGCGATACCTATGCTGATGCTTCCGAGTGGGAGACCAAAGCACTGGATCTGGCTGAAAGATTCATCAAGAACTTTGCAAAATATGAAGGAAACGCTGCTGGTAAAGCACTTGTTTCCGCTGGTCCGCAGAAATAAATTTTCTGAATTGACCGAAAGGAAGCCCCTGACATGAAAGTGTCAGGGGCTTTCTTTTATGAAAATATCTGGAGAAATAAAATAGTTTCCTGCCCGAAAGTACAGACTGATGGGACAGGAAACTATTTTACAGCACACTCTAAAATAATGCAAAAAATTTCAGCACCACAGAGCGTGAATTGTTGCGTCACTGGTTTTCGCCGTACCCTGATACGCCTTCAAAATAGAAAATAAGGCAGATCAGCAGGACAAGAGCAGTTCACGTACCATTTCTGCATCAAAGGTAACAGAGGAAACATGGTTGACTTCTATCTGATATAACGCATTTGCTGCGATATGCTCAGCAGCCTGCTCAAGATCACGAATACCGCTTGTGTTTTCGTGGCAGGAGATTACGGCATCGAGTCCTTCCGGTGTCAGAATGCATTCCTTTTCTTTCATACCGATACGTTTTAACACCTTTGGAAGTGCATAGCGGGAGAAAATGATTTTCTTTTCTTCCGGTGTGTAATCCGGAATTTCAATCACAGCGAAGCGGGACATCAGCGGAGCACTGATCTGGTCCTTGTCGTTTGCGGTTGCAATCGGGTATACACCGACGGTCGGGATCATACATTCGATATAGTTATCGGTAAAACCAAGATTATCAAGAAGGGTCAGCAGAACATCTGCCGGGTTTCCGTTTCCTTTGCCGGAGGCAGCCTTGTCGAGCTCATTGATGATAAAGACGAGATTGGATTCACCAGCCATGGAAAAAGCATCCATGATGATTCCCGGTTTTGCGTTTGCGTAGATGCGGGAACTTCCGGTCAGCTGTTCCGGGTCATTAATCGAACTCATATCGAGTGTTGTCCACGGTAATTTTAAGATACGTGCAACGGCATAAGCAATCTGCGATTTTCCGGTTCCGGCAGGACCGATCAGTAACAGACCATAGGCCGGCAGCGTATGAGTCCGGTTAATCTGAATGATGGTTTCGATAATTCTCTGCTTCACACGTTCCATGCCATATAGTTCTTCATCGAGGATCCGGCGTGCTTCCACTGGATCAATGGCTTCAAAATAGTTGCTTTTCCATTGAATATTCATCATCATGGAGAGGGCGCGCTGTGCGTGACGACGTTCTTCGGGAGAGACTTCGTGGGAACGGGCAACAGCGAGGTTTCGACGAGCCCAAAGGCGGATATTGTCCGGCAGCGTTCTTCCGGCACAGTTCATAAAATCAGTGATGGATTGGATGCTGGTGAGCTTCATGCTGTCACCGGTTTCCTCCTGATCCTCATCCTCAACTTCTTCTTCCGGTGCATTGCTGGCGAGGAGACGCTCAATCATAAACTGTAAAAATCCATCCTCAGCCGAAAGCTTTGCGCCGCCACCGAAAGCGATCTCGCGGATTTTGTAAACTGCATAACCGTCGGATGTTTGTGTACCGGAAAGGCGGACATTGATATGGTTTTCACCGAGCCATTTTAAAAGGCTGACAAAACGGGCATCGATCTGAAGAATGTCGGCAATGAAGGATTCTTCTTCATCTTTAAATTCAAACGAGGTCCGTTTGGATGGGTTTGTGAAAATACCGCAGGGATGATGCGGGAAAGCCTTCTCTTTTGTATCCAGAATTAGGATCGGCTGATCCGGAGAAGTAAACGGTGCGTTTGTGCGGAAAACAGTATACGTACATTCGGAAACTTTTGTTTTTTCCGGGGAATTGCTGAAATCAAAAACGGGCATGACAGAACCTCCTAATAAAAATAAGTGCTTATTGGTACAATAAAAACAGTGTAGCACGAATTAAAAAATCCTGCAATCAATATGCAGAATTTTGTATTTTTATGCTATAAAAATGTTAGGCAGGCGGATATTCGCAATGGAAGCCGGGGACTTGCTCGATTCGGTTAAATTTTCGGATGGCGTAAAAAAGCCCTCCGGACAGGATCACGCTGCGGCGGAGGGGAATTATGTCATCAAAGCAAGCTGCCGTAAGAAAGAAGCTCGCAAAACAGAAATCTTTCTTACACTGAAAAAGGAATAACATCAGGAAACAGCATTGGCTTTGTGAAAGTTCGGAAGCTGTACCAGCACGATCGCTGCAAACATCAGAATACAGCCGGAGAGCTCGCGAGCGGAGAGAGCCTGATGAAGGAGAATCCAACCGGCAAGAACAGAAAAAACGGATTCCAGGCTCATAAGCAGAGAAGCTGTGGCAGGATTTAATCCTTTCTGCCCGATGATCTGCAGGGTATAGCCAACACCTGAAGAGAGAATTCCGGCATAGAGAATCGGCATCCAGGCGTGCAGAAGATCGGAGAAGTTTACGGTTTCAAAGAGAACCATACAGACAGCGGACAGGATCGAACAGGTAAAAAACTGAATGCAGGACATTTTGATGCCGCTGACAAGCGGAGAAAAATGATCAATAACCAGAATATGTACGGTAAATCCGAGCGCGCAGGCAAGCACAAGAAAATCTCCCTTCTGCAAAGAGAAGGAGCCGTCTGTCATACAGAGCAGATAGAGACCAGCGACGGCAATAAGAACTGCGAGCCAGACCTTCGGCTGTACACGCTTTCGGAGAAAAAAACCGCAGACCGGAACAAGTACGATGTAAAGTGCGGTGATAAAACCGGCCTTTCCGACGGTTGTGTACTGGATGCCGATCTGCTGCAGAGTTGAGGCGACAAACAGTGCGATGCCGCAGAGAATACCGCCCGCCCAGAGCGTTTTTGGCTGTGTGCCATTTTCTGACGAAGCATCCGGCGGTAGGGTTCGCTTTTTACGCGAGGAGAAAAAGACAATCAGCGGAAGAAGCGTAAGTCCGCCGAGCAGGTTTCGTGCCGCGTTGAACGTAAAAGGTCCGACATAATCCATACCGGTCTGCTGTGCGACAAAGGCAGAACCCCAGATCGCAGCGGTCAGAAGCAGAAGCGCTGACTGTCGGTACTTATGAGAAACAGTATTCATAATAGAAAAAACCTCCTGAAATTGATACGATATTCATCATAGCACAAAGAGATGGAAAAAGCGAACGGAAAAATGTCGGAAAAGACGGAAAAATAGCACAAATAATCATAATGACGAAATAGTGCAGATGTTGCGAAAACGGATATGTGAAAAATGAGCAGAACAAAGGGAGTTAAAAAGAGTAAAATGAGCAATTTAACCAACATAAAACAAAAAAAGAACACCAAAAACAAAAAATAGACACTGTTTTTCTAACAGTCTTTGTGTATAATGAATTCATCAAGCAAGAACGAAAACCTTAAGGAGGTAAAAAGTATGAAAAAGCGTAACATGAAAGTCCTTGCACTGTTAATGACAGTGACAATGGCAGGAACGATGCTTGCCGGATGTGGAGACAGCGGAAGCACAAGCACTAGTTCAAGCGGAGGAGCAACAGCATCCTCCAGCGGAACAGCAGATGCATCAAGCGATACCACAGCAGCATCTTCCAGCACAGCAGATGCTTCCAGCGAAGATACCACAGGTTCAGATGATGTGGTAGGCGAGCTTCCAAGAAATGAAACTCTTTACTTCGCAGGACAGCAGTGGGGTACCGTCAATGATTACAACCCAATGTCAGCAAACTCAAACAATGCAATGGTTATAGCACAGGGCGATGCTTCACGTGTACTTGTTTATGAAACTCTTTATATGTGGAATCCACTGGATGCAAAAATGTATCCGTTGCTTGCAGACGGAGATCCGGTTTGGAACGATGCCCGTACCGAAATTACCGTTAAGATCAAAGCTGATGCAAAATGGAATGACGGCACACCGGTTACTGCAAAAGACGTAGCAGCTACCTATCATGCACATGTAGATTACAATTCTTCTACCGGCGCTGAAATGAAGAGCTACATTGCAGATGTTGTTGCACAGGATGACAGTACCGTAGTATTCAAACTGACAACGGATGACTCCGGCGAAGCAGTTAACCCGGTTCTTGCGGAAAGATATCTGCCGATGCTCTACATCATGCAGGAAAATTATTTAAAGACCGTAGCTGACAGAAACAACAACGATGCTGAAGCAATTAAAATGGATAAGATGGACGATCTGGTAACTTCCGGACCGTACAAAAAATACTTTGACAATGACCAGAACGTAGTTCTGATCCGCGATGATAATTATTGGGGACAGGCAGATTCCATGTGGGGTAAGCTTCCGGTTCCGAAATATATTTCTCACCCGATCTTTAAAGATAACGCAGCAGCTACCACCGCATTCCAGAATGGTGATATTGATGTGGCACAGATATTCATCACAGACCTTCAGAAATTGTGGTTAGAGCAGGATCTTCCGATTTCTACCTATGTTGATGAAGCACCGTATCAGCTGTGTATGACAATGCCTACCCTGTTCTTTAATACAGAAGTAGAAGGACTGGATCAGGTAGCTGTTCGTAAGGCAATCGCTATGGCAGTTGACTACGATCAGGTTATTTCTTCAGCAATGTCCGGACAGTCTCCTACCTTCGCAGATGTTCCGCGTTCTGTCATGAACCCGACCGATGCTGAGCAGGCTATGGTGGATCAGGATGCCTTAAAAGAGTATCAGTGGTCCAATGCCGATGTAGAAGGTGCTAAGAAGCTTCTGGACGATGCCGGAATCGTAGACACCGACGGAGACGGAATCCGTGAGTACAACGGAAAGAACCTTTCCTATAAGGCTGAGTGCCCGACAGGATGGTCTGACTGGAATGCAACCCTTGAAATCGTAGCAGCAGCAGGAAAGAATATTGGTATCAACATTGAGACCTACTTCCCGGAAGCAGCAAACTACAGCACGGATTACAGTACCGGAAACTTCGAAATCACCATGCAGTCCGGCCCTGGTACATCGGTTGCCAACCCGTACATGAGATGCCGTTTCTTCATGAGCTCTGATTACAACGATCTTGAGGTTAACTTCAGTGGTAACTTCGGTCATTATCAGAACGACCGTGTAGATGAAATCCTTGCAGCAATTCCTCATGAGACCGATGATGCAAAACTGAAAGATTACTATACAGAACTTTCCAAGATTATGCTGGAAGATTGCCCGTGTGTACCGCTGATGTACAGACCGCAGGTATTCCACGAAGTAAACGAGTCCGTATGGACCAACTATCCGCAGAAAGACGATGGAACCAATGTTCCTCCGATGGACTGCACCGATGGTTATGGCGTAGCAGCACTGTACAATCTGGAACTGATTGACGGCTGATTTGCCAAACAGAAAGAAAGCACACACTGAATTGTAACAGAGGCGGCCGGAGCCGGGGTGCTCCGGCCGCTTTTACAAAATCAGAAGGAGGGTTCCTCTATGAAAGGAATGAAAAAGTATTATACGCAGAAGATCATGTGGTATCTTTTGACGTTAGTCTTTGCAGTGCTGCTGAACTTCATTCTTCCGCGTCTGATGCCGGGCGATCCGGTTTCAACTATTGCGTCCAAATCGGTAGAAGGTATGACCGATGCGACTGCAATTCAGAAAGTATATGAAGACTATGCAGCGAAATTTGGTATTAACAAACCAATGTATGTCCAGTTTTTTACCTGGGTAAAAAATGCACTTCGCGGTGATTTCGGCATTTCTTTCAGCCAGTATCCGCGTACCGTATCCGATATTATTTCCAGTTCGGTTCTGTGGACCATATGTTTACAGCTTCCGGCCATTATTGTTGGATGGATTCTTGGTAACCTGCTTGGTGCAATTGCAGCTTACATGAAAGGTGTTTTCGACAAGGCAATCCTTCCGGCATTCCTGTTTATCAGTAACGTACCTGCCTTTGGTATGGCAACCGTACTTTTATTTGTTTTCTCACTGAAATTACATATTGCACCTGCAGCAGGCGGCTATGCGAGCAGTATGATTCCGCATATGAGCCTTGCTTTTATGAAATCTGTGCTTTCACATTACCAGTTGCCGTTCTGGTCTATCGTAATCATCACGATCGGCGGCCAGGCTATTGGTATGCGTTCAATGTCAATTTATGAATTGAATGCCGACTATGTAAAATACAGTCGTTTCCTTGGAATCAAGGATCATACGATTGTGAAATATGTGTTCCGTAACGCAATGCTTCCGCAGATCACCGGTCTTGCAATGTCCCTTGGTACCATGATAGGCGGTAACCTGGTAGCTGAGATGGTATTCAGTTATCCGGGACTTGGAACAACGATGCTCTCAGCAGTTACCGGCCAGGATTATCCGTTGCTTTCTGCCTGTACGTTAATCATTACTATCATGGTTCTGCTGGCCAACCTGCTTGTTGAACTTCTGTATGCAGTCATTGACCCACGTGTCAAAGCATCCCAGCAGGATTAGAAAGGAGAATACGCTATGAAAAATACAATCAAACAGATTTTTCATTCAGGAAAATTCGTGACAGGATTTGTAATCTTCTTGGCAATTCTCCTGACTATTATCATCTATCCGCTTGTTGTGGCAAAAGATCCGCTGGCAATGATCGGAAACGGAAACTTTTTCAAACCGGGTACCTATCTTTCGATTCAGGACACCGTAAATTCCGGCAAAACGTATAAGATGAATGTTGATGCAACCGCATCCATCGTTGAAAGCAAACTGACAATGGACAACCGTTCTATGATGGCAGAATGGCTGGAAAAATACGGCGGTGTAGATGCCAGTGAAATCGATGTTACCGATGCAGAAGGTCTGATTGCTCTCTGGGAGGAAAAATATGACCCAAATGCAGAACAGAAAGGCCTTATCGCAGCAAAAAAGAAAAAATATCAGCGTCTTGACAACGAAATCGACGGTATTTTAGAGGATGTTCCAACCATTATTGCCGAGAAAAATGAAGAGACCGGTGAGCTGGAAGAGGTTCAGAGCATCGACAGCAAGCAGTACATCAATGAAAAAGATGTCATTAACCGTCAGAACTTTGTTCTTGGTACAGATAACTTTGGTCGTGATGTTTTGACTGAGCTGATCTCTGCAACAGGTTCATCCCTGAAAATTGGTCTGGTTGCGGGAATCATTGCAACTGTGATCGGACTGTTCCTCGGACTTCTTGCAGGTTACCTTGGAGGTTTTGTGGACAACCTGATTCTGTTCTTTACCAACTTGTTCACCGTTATCCCATCCTTCGTTCTCCTGATCCTCATCTCCTACAGCGTAGGTGAGTCTCAGAGGGGAATCATGATGGTGGCACTCCTGATCGGAATTACCGCATGGCCGTGGACAACACGTTCTGTACGTTCCCAGGTTATTTCTCTTCGAAACCGTGACCATGTAAACCTTTCCAAACTGTCCGGCCACAGCATGCTGCGGATTGTCCTTACCGACATCCTTCCGTACGTTGCATCCTACGTTGTTATGGCCTTCATTCTCCAGATTTCCTCCGGAATTCTGGCAGAGGCACAGCTTTCTATGATCGGACTTGGACCGGCAACCACAAAGACTGCAACACTTGGTCTTATGATGCAATGGGCAACCCAGTACAATGCACACTTAAACGGTGCATGGTGGGCATATTTCCCGGTTATTCTTGTAATCGCACTTATTTCATTCTCTCTTAACCTGATGAACACCGGTCTTGACCAGGTATTCAACCCGCAGTTAAGAGACTAAGGAGGCAGCTATGGGAAAAGTAATGCTGGAAGTAAACAATCTGAAAACGAAATATGTAACTCGTTTTCATGAAGATGTATACGCCGTAGACGGAGTCTCCCTGAAGATTGAGGAGGGAAAATCCCTCGGTGTAGCAGGTGAGTCCGGCTGTGGTAAATCGACGCTGGCACTGTCCCTGATGGGCTATTATTTCGCACCGCTTCACTACATCAGCGGCGATATTATCGTAGATGGAAGAAAAATTTCCGGAATGAAACCAGACGATGTCCGGAAAAATATTCTGGGCAATGAGATCGCCTACATTCCGCAGGCAGCAATGAATGCTCTGAACCCGACACAGAAAATCATCCGATTTGTAGAAGACGTTATTCATGCGCATGATCCGAAAATGCCGAGAAAGGATATTTATGATCTGGCAAAAGAACGTTTTCAGATCTTAGGCCTGCCGGAGGAGGTACTGCAGAAGCATGCGGTTGAGCTTTCCGGAGGTATGAAACAGAGAACCGTTATCGCAATTTCGACCATTCTTTCTCCGAAGGTACTGATCGCCGATGAGCCATCGTCCGCGCTGGATGTAACTTCCCAGAAAATGGTTATTAAAATGATGCGTGATCTGATGGAAAAAGGATTTATCAAATCCATGATCTTCATCACACACGAGCTGCCGCTTCTTTACAACGTAACCGATGATATTATGGTTATGTATGCTGGACAGATTGTAGAAAAAGGTACCGCAAAAGAAATGGTATTCGATCCGCTGCATCCATATTCCAAAGGTCTGATGGGATCGATCATCGTTCCGGAGGAAGGTGTAAGAGAACAGAAGCTGACTGCAATTCCGGGAACTCCGCCAAACCTGAAGCATCCGCCGGAGGGCTGCCGTTTCGCAGACCGCTGTCCTTATGCACAGCCAACCTGCCGCGGTATGAAACCAGAGGTCATCGAACTGCCGAACGGAAGAGAGTACCGCTGCCTGATGTCTGAGAGAAAGGTTCGGGAGGTGTATGCAAATGCGTGATGGTAAAGAATTAAAACCATGCCTCTCCGGAAGAGGCGTAACGAAAGTGTTTGGCTTTGGCGATGCAAAAACGGTCGCTGTAGACCATGTTGATTTCGATTTTCATGAAGGTGAATTTGTTTCTATCGTAGGAGAATCCGGATCCGGAAAAACAACCCTTTCGAAGATGTTGCTCGGGCTGATCAGCGTAACGGAAGGTGAAATTGATTTCCAGGGTAAACCAAGAGACATCTCGAACGGAAAGAAGAAAAAAGAGTACTGGAAGGGAATTCAGGCGATTTTCCAGGATCCGTTTGCTTCCTACAATATGTTTAAACGTGTAGATTCTGTTCTGCTGGATTGCATTAATATGCGCGGTGACAAGAATCTGCCGAAAGAAGAAAAAGAACGTCTGATGACAGAGGCCTGCAGCTTTGTAAACTTAAAATACGCAGAACTGACAAACAAATATCCATTTGAGCTGTCAGGAGGCCAGATGCAGCGACTGATGATTGCACGTATTTTTCTTCTGAAACCAAAGATTCTGCTTGCCGATGAGCCGACGTCTATGATTGATGCCTGCTCACGTGCAACGATCCTGGATATGCTGCTGAAGTTGCGTGATGAGATCAATATGACGATTATCTTCATCACCCACGATATTGGTCTTGCTTACTATGTATCCGATAATGTTTATATTATGGAGCATGGAAAATTTGTGGAATCGGGACCGGCAGAAGAAGTAATTCTTCACCCGACAGCAGCGTATACCAAACGTCTGATCAGCGATGTTCCAAAGATTTATGAACCGTGGGATCTGACAACAGTATAACAATGGTACGAAAGCTGTTTCCCTGGAATCATGCTTTGCGTCATATATGAGTCTTGCGAAAAGAGAGACGGTGCACGGAAAAAAAGTGTACCGTCTTCTCTTTTTGTCAATAATTTTTCTGAAAAAATTGCTTTTTAAAGAAAAAACTGGTAAAATTAGTAAGGTTACAGAACCGAAAAGAAAACTGGGGGATGAAAAATGCGAAACTGGTTTCGCGGACTGAAACTGAACCAAAAATTTACCGTAACAACGTTGATCTTTATTTTTATTCCGCTTTTTGGCATGATGTGCTTTGGGTTTAGGAGTATCAAAAAGAATGCCATAGATCATGGGGTAAATGAAGCAGTAACGGCAATAGATCTTACCTGTGCGGAGGTGAATGCAAAAGCGAATGCCTGCTCAATGGTTGTAGATACGCTGCAGGAGTATGAACCGTTGGAAAAATATCTTCTTCATCTCAGGAGGGGAGAGGAGATCTCGGAGAGCTATTATCAGCAATTTCGAAACAACAGCATCAGCATAATCGATAAAATGCAGGAGGCAATGCCAGATCTGTACCAGATCCATATTTTTGCCATGGCAGATGGTTTTCTGGAGCAGCAGCCGATCCTGTATCAGAAGGAAAAGATGAAAAACTGCGCCTGGTACCGAAGCTATCAGGGCGGTGGACAGTGGTTTTTTGACATACAGGAAAAAAATATTATCTCCGGTACAAAAAAAGAAGGTTCCCATTTGATGACTTATGTACGGGAACTGCGGGATCAAAGCGGAGGAAGGCTTGGCGTGATCGAGGTATCCATGCGTATGGCAGACATATTTCCCGAAATTTATCGATCCGGTGACAGCAGCTGGGCCTGCTTTGTTGATGAAAATTGGAATTTATATGACTGCGGAAAAACAGCGGCAGCCTGCAAATGGCAGTCCTATCGGGGGCTGATTCTGTTCCGGGCAGGAATCCGTGACAGAAAAGAGAGTCAGCAGAGCGCGGTGATTGACCGGAAAAACGTTGCAATTGTGCTTCGGAAAGTCGATAAACTCAATGGAATGTTTGTAACACTGACCAATTTGGATGATGCAACCGGAAACATGATCAAACAGCAGCAGAGAATGCTGCTTGAATTTGCCGGCTTCGGGCTGCTTCTGATTGTGGTGGTCAATCTGATTGTGCGTGGCCTGCTGAAGGAGTTTTATGACGTCCTGTGTGAGATGCGTCAGATTGACAATGGAACAACAAAGATAAAGGTTTGTTACAGCGCAGAAGAGATGCGGGAAATGAGCTATGGTATCAACGGAATGCTGGAGAGAATTCAGAAACAGAACGAGGAAAGCATCAAAAGGGAGGCAGCGCTGAAAGATACGGCAATCCGGGCAATGCAGAACCAGATTAACGCTCATTTTATTTATAATGTTCTGGAATCCATTAAGATGATGGCTGAGATTAATGAAGAGTATACGATTTCCGATGCGGTAACAGCACTTGGTGAAATGCTGCACTACAATATGCGCTGGAATAAATTTCTGGTAACCGTTCAGGATGAGATGAATTATATTCAGAACTATGTGGAACTGATGAATCTGCGGTATGATTTCACAATTACATTATCTGTTCAGATACCGGAAAATTTGTATCGGCAGGATATCCCCAAGATGTCTCTTCAGCCGATTGTGGAAAATGCAATCACACATGGAATTGAGGAGCTGGATGCAGACGCCGTCATTGAAATCAAAGGAATAGAGCATGAAAAGAGCTTTGAGATTGAAATCACAGATTCCGGAATAGGCATGTCAGAAAAGCAGCTTGCAATTCTGAGACGTAAACTAAGAATGCGCCTGAATTCAGATACACAGCCGAAACATGGAATCGGGCTTCGGAATGTACAGGACAGAATCCACATTCAATTTGGAACAGAGTATGGACTGTCAGTTTATACAAAAGAGCATTGCTATACGAAGGTGAGCATTCATCTTCCCATCACGAGGGGGAAATATTCTCCGATGGATCAAGAGGGTGACGAGAAAGAGGAAGAAAAAGAAAATGAATACACTGCTGGTTGTAGAAGATGAAAAATTGATTCGACAGGGAATCGTGGCGATGATCCGGCGAAGCAGCGTGCCGGTGGAGGAGATTCTGGAGTGTCGAAACGGAGAAGAGGCATTGGAGATTTTGAGAAAACAGAGGGTGGACGTCATGTTCACTGATATCCGTATGCCCAAAATGGACGGTCTGACACTGGTCAACAAAATGGAGGAGCTGTCACAGAAACCTGTTGTTATTGTTTTAAGTGGCTATGATGAATTTTCCTATGCGGTTGAAATGATGAAACATGGAGTTCGGGACTATATTTTAAAACCGATCAAGCGGGAGACGATAGAACAGCTTCTGGAAAATCTGGAACGAGAGCTTTCGGAGACCCGGGAAACGGAAGAAGAGGAAGAACGGTGCTTTTTAAATCAGCTCCGTTATCTGATGATGAATGCAGAAATGGCCGAAGAAAAAGAATGGATGGATATGGAAAGCAGGATCCGGCGCCACATCGGAAACGACAGCTTCCGGATCCTGCTGACCAGCAAGGCAAATGGGGAACGGTTTTCGAAATGCAGCGGAATTCTGCTGGAAGGCGTAGAAGGAGGAGTTCTGTATCTTCTGCCGGAACCGGAGGCAGAGCGGATCATGAAAGAAAAAGATGAGAGATTTTGTCTCGGAGTGGGAAAAGAACATCGTTCTGTGATGGAAATTCCAGAGGCATACCAGGAAGCACTGCTGGCCCGGGAAATGGCATTTATACAGAAAAATCCTGTGGAAGAATATCAGAAAAAATGTTTTGAGGAAAAGCCGGAGCTGGCACAGTTTCAGGAAAAATTTATTCTGCAGGTGCCAACGGACCGGGCAGATACTGTGCTGCGAAAAATGCGGAACTGGTATTTTGAGGCGGCGCATCAGAGGGTCTCCCCCTATCAGCTTCTGACAGTGACGGAAGCAATCTGCAAAGAACTGGATCTTTTTTACCGCATGCCGGAAAAACAGGAAAAATGTCCGCGTCCTCTGCAGTACCGTGATGCAGATCTGTTTCTGGATGCGTTTGAAGAATGGATACACGTTTACAGGGAAAGCCTGAAAAGTCAGACAGCCGGAAAAGAAAAAATGGAAGAGGCAATTTCATATATTCGGGAAAATTATGCAAAAGATCTGAATATGGCGATGGTATCTAACCATATTTGCATGAATTATTCGCTGTTTTCAGCAGCGTTTAAAGAACATACCGGTGTGAATTTTGTGAACTATCTGAAGGAGATCCGCATTGCGGAGGCAAAGCGTCTGTTGATTCAAACAGAAGATAAAATTACGGAAATTGCCAAACAGGTTGGATTTGAAAATGATAAGCATTTCATGAAATCATTTAAAACGGCATGCGGCGTATCACCGTCTGAGTTCCGAAAAGATTACAAAATGGTTTCCAACGGAAAGGGAGGACAGGATGAGTAAAGAAAAAGAAACCGGAAAAGAGAAGAGAAGAATCCGCCAGCTGGCGCGGTATTACATTCCATATAAGGGATTGTTTTTTACCGACATGTTTTTTGCAATGCTTGGAGCAGCCATTACACTGGTGATTCCACTGATTGTACGGTATATTACGAGTACGGTTGTGGAAAAGCCGCTGGAGCAGGCAACGGGTGAGATTATCCGCCTCGGTATTCTGATGATTGCTATGGTTCTGGTTGAAATATACTGTAACTTTTATATTGCCTATTACGGCCATGTGATGGGGGCGCGGATTGAGCATGATATGCGGAACGAGATCTTCGGCCATTATCAGAAGCTTTCGTTTGCTTTTTTCGATAACCAGAAGGTCGGCCATCTGTTGTCGCGCATCACAAGCGATCTGTTCGATATCAGTGAGCTTTTACATCATGGGCCGGAGAATATTGTCATTTCGTTTATCAAACTGATCGGCGCGATGATTATTCTGTTTGTGGTAAATCCGATGCTGGCATGTGTGCCGCTTGTGGTTATTGTGGTGATGCTGCTGTTTGCGTTAGTGATGAACAGCCGCATGAAGAGTGCATTCAAGGAAAACCGCCGCAGAATTGCGGATATCAACAGTCAGATTGAGGACAGTCTTTCGGGGATCCGTGTTGTCAAATCGTTTGGAAATGAGACAGAAGAGATGCGTAAGTTCAATGCGGGAAATGACCGTTTTGTCGATTCGAAGAAGGTCAGCTACCGCTATATGGGAATTTACAATTCGGGAATGGGAGCCTTTTCGACGCTGATTACCGTTATTTCGCTGATTGTCGGCGCATTGCTGATGACAGGTGGGAAGCTTGGGGCAGCGGATCTGGTTACCTTTCTTCTGTACATCAACAACTGCACAGATCCGGTGAAAAAGCTGGTGAACTTTACGGAGCAGTTCCAGAATGGTTATTCCGGTTATGAACGTTTCCTGGAAATTATGAGCATCGCACCGGACATCCAGGACAAGCAGGATGCGTTGCCACTGAAGAATGTGCAGGGTGAAGTAACATTTGAAAACGTTTCGTTTCATTATGAGGAGTCGAAGGAAAATGTGTTAAGCAATGTGAATCTGCATGTCCCGGCAGGAGACTATGTAGCGCTGGTGGGAAGCTCTGGCGCCGGAAAGACGACGCTCTGTTCTCTGATTCCGCGTTTTTACGATGTGACAGAAGGAAGGATTCTACTGGATGGAAAGGATATCCGCGATGTGAAATTGAAGGATCTGCGCGATGAAATCGGTATTGTGCAGCAGGATGTGTACCTGTTTGCGGGAACGATCATCGACAACATCCGCTATGGCAGACCGGATGCGACCGACGAGGAGGTCATCCGCGCAGCGAAAGCGGCCAATGCACATGAATTTATCATGGAGCTGGCGGACGGCTACGACACCGATATCGGCCAGCGCGGCGTAAAACTTTCCGGTGGCCAGAAACAACGGCTTTCCATCGCCCGCGTATTCCTCAAAAACCCGCCGATCCTGATTTTCGACGAGGCAACCTCAGCGCTCGACAACGAAAGCGAAAAAGTCGTCCAGAAATCTTTGGAACTTCTGGCGAAAGACAGGACAACCTTCGTGATTGCGCACCGGCTGTCCACAATCCGGAATGCAAAGCGGATTCTGGTGCTGACGGAGAATGGAATTGCGGAGGAAGGCACACATAAGGAACTGCTCGCGAAAGGCGGGATTTATGCGCATTTGTATGAGATGCAGTTTTGATGAAAATTTCATTAGTATGACAGAAAGGCAGCGGAAGAGAAACCGCTGCCTTTTTTGACACTTTCTTATTTTCTTCATACTCTATAAAGAACAGAAAATGAAAGAGGAACATGGTATGGATTCATCCCGTATGAATCGCGGCTGCTGCGGTGCGAACAATATGCAGAACCGCCGCGCCGCTTCAAACAATATGGAACTGAAGATGGAACCAAGGAATTTCCCGCGGAAAATGCAGCATGTAGATCATATGATACCTGCAATGGCGTACGTTCCGATGCAGCGGTTTGAACAGATCTATGATCTTTCCGCTGCATTAAAAAATGGAACCTTATTCCCGGAACTCTGTAAACCATTCTGTGGAAAGGGAGGAGGACAGTGCCTATGATGCCGCAGATGCCATCCCGCGAAAAGCTGCTCGCCTGGATTGATCAGGTCAGCTTTGCTGTTGTTGAAATGAACCTTTACCTCGACACCCACCCGGAGGATGAAGATGCACTTGCCTTTTTCCGGGAAAAAGTGGAGCTTCGAAAAGAAGCACTGAAACAGTACGCCGAACAGTACGGCCCGCTCACGATCGATACCGCCAACGACCGCATGAGCCGTTCTTTCGAATGGGTTATGCAGCCATGGCCGTGGGAAGTCAACCGGAAAGGAGGGTGCTGACGGATGTGGAATTATGAAAAACGCCTCGAGTATCCTGTAAACATTACGACACCAAACCCCAAAATCGCCCAAATTATCATGAGTCAGTATGGTGGCCCGGAGTTCCGTACCAGATGATATGCCGGAAAATCCAGTGTTTATGTGGCTTTGCGGGCTTTTTGGGAGGAAGAATCAGGAGACAAAAAAGTCAAAATACATCGTTCCGGAAGCTTTTTCATAGACGATACGATCCACGATGGAGCGGAGCAGAAGTCCCTTCTTCTCGGCCGGCTCCTCTGGATTTTTCAGAATATCATTGATGTTTTTTATCTCTTTCCGGAAATCTTCTTTCGAGATTGTTTCCGGCTGGGCGGCGGGCGTAAGCACGCGGTCCAGTTCTTCCTGCAGGCTCTGCCGTTCTTCGGCGAGCCTTTTTTTGTTGGCACCGTATTCCTCCAGTGTATCAATTCCGTTTTCAAATGCCATTTTCACACGGGATTCCCGGACGGACAGGTGTGCCAGAGCCTGCTGCAGCCGCTGGATGGTTTCATCGTCTTCCTGCTCCTGCTTTCGATCGCGGACTGCGAAGGAGAAGTCCGCACCGGCAAGGATATCATCGAAGTAATGGTAGACGGTCCGCTCTGCTTTGGCAACTGTGATCGAGTTGGAGCCTTTATGGAAGCCTTTTGCATATTTCCAGCATTGAAAGTACGGACAAGATGTGCTCCCGGCCGTTACCGTCATCGTAGCGCCGCAGACGGGGCATTTTAAGAGCCCTGACAGCCAGTGCTTGCAGGCGGACGGGTTCCGGCTCTTCGGGGTTCTCCGTCGGGCGTCCATGCGTTTAATCCGGTTGTTGAAACGTTCCCGGTCAAGCCTGGCTTCGTGCGCACCTTCGAACGATATCCCGTTCCAGATCACAGTGCCGGCATAAAAGGGATTCCGAAGAATCCGCTCCACCGACCGGCGTTCCATGAGATTGCCGCGTTTGGTGTGATATCCCAGTTCGTTACAGCTCCGGGCGATCGCAGTGGGATCGTGATTTTCCAGATCGTACTGATCCATGATGTACTTGACGATCTGATATTCCGCTTCGTCAATCACAAACGGCTTGCCGCCGCCCACGGCCCGGTATCCAAGAGAGGGCGTTGCCTGGTAGCCATGTTTCAGGGCCTTTTCCTTCATTCCGCGCATAACCTCACCGGAGAGACGGATCGAGTAGTATTCGTCCATCCACTCAATAATACGCTCGATCAGCGTGCCGAACGGGCCGTCAATCAGCGGCTCGGAGATGCTGATTACATCAATATTATTCTTTTTGAGGAGCGACTTGTAGACAATGGATTCCTCCTGGTTGCGCGCGAAACGGCTGTATTTCCAGACCAGAATCACGTCGATCGGGTGAGAGTCCTGCTTTGCAAGGGCGATCATCTCCTGAAACTTCGGCCGCCGGTCCGCATGCCGGCCGGAGACGGATTCCTCAAAGATAAACTCTTTGGCGATGACAATCCCGTTTTTCTTTGCGTAGTCCAGAAGCAGACGCTGTTGCGCATCCGGAGAGAGTTCGGTCTGATCCGCGGTGCTGACGCGGATGTAGAGAGCACCATTTTTAAGTGCTGACATAATATCACCTTCTTTAAGTTTTCAATTTTGAATATAAGAAAAAACGCCAAAACAAACGTTCTGCTTGTCTGACGTTTCCGAAGATGATACAATATGTTTTGTCGAACTGGTATCATTCTTCGGAATGTTACTGAGCCGTCCTGGTGTTGGCGCACCGGGGCGGTTTTTTTGTTTGAATTTTTTTAACAGTCCTGCGATTGTATAATATTGTGTTTTGGCAATGACATATTCTCGCCCCCTTTTGGTGAAATAGAATGTTTATTTAACCTGAGATTCATTATAAGGATCCACTATAGGGGATTCGTTGCTATCAACTTCAATAGAATTATTAAAATCTATATTTGATGGCTGTTCAAGTGATTCAACGTTATCTGATGGAGTAATGTCTATGTTTGCATTGGCTATTAGATTTTCTAATGACTCACGGTCCCAAAGGATAACACCTATAGCATCGGCCAATTCTTTAGCATTTCTTGTGAAATACCGATTTGTTAAGACGATGCCTATATTGGCATGATAATACTTCATACCTCCAGAAACTTGATATACTGCTTCAACACCGACATCAGAAGAATAACACTTACATTGAATAGCATAAATAATTCCCGAATGTTTGGCGATGATATCTACACCATAATCGCCGCTTGCGGGTGTTAGCTCTGTAGTATATCCATTTTCACGTAAAATCATGGCACAATATTGTTCGAAATCAGTTCCTTCCATATAGTCGAACTTATTATTATAGAATTTGATTCGTTCAACGACCGGATCTATAGAAGCGTTATAGGGAAGGAAAGTATTTTTTTCAATACCATCGCGTGTTTGAGCATTTTCAAAATGGTTCGGTAAATTTAAATCGCTATCTATATAGTCACGGCTTTTTAACTCTTCTGCTTCAAGCACAAAATCGATAGAATCATAACTTCCTTTTTTTATTGCTTTTTCAAATAGTTCTTTTGAAATCCAAACTTCTCTAGGCTTAGTGCCTGATTCAGGTCCCACTATAGCAGCTATATGCAATTGCTCTAAGAGATTATTTGCACGGTTAAATCCTATGCCGAATTTTCGTTGAAGATATCCAACTGATGCAATCTGACGCTCTGTAACTAAATATCCGGCTTCTTCGAAATAAGGATCTGCTGTACTGTTGGATATATGATCATGTTCTTCGGCTGGCTGATAAAAAGTATCAACATCTGTTTTTTCAACCAAAGCACTAGAAGTGTTAACACTACAATCTATAGTATCTTCTACTTTTTTATTTGGTGCTTCTTCCTGAACCGGAATAACAGGAACATTTACGGGAACTGAAGAGGTCATCAAATCATTTTCTTTCGTCTTCTTTTTTCGAATATAAACCTTATAAAACAATTTTATTACGAAATAGCAAATAATGATTGCTATTGATATATTAATGAGTAATTTGACGATTTTCATCAACTGTCCAGTAAATTTAAGAATCTCTGAATGATACGTATCTACAAAGGAACTTATAAGTGCGTATATAATCATTATAACTATTATATAACTTAAACAGCCAGGTCCTTTCTGCTGTTTTTTCTTTGAACTCATATTATAGAATATCTCCTATACTAGTATTTATTTCCAAAATTCCATCACCTGTAAAGATGGAACAAATCGGATTGAATAACTATCTATTGTAACAAGATTTTCTCCATATTTTCTGCTGTAGCATTCCAGAGCCTCTTTCAAATATTCTTCAGTTACCTGTAAATATTCGGCCATTTCATAAATGGAACGACAGTGATGCTTGTAACATTCAACAATGCCGATCAAACCGATCTGCATATCATAGCCGTAAAGCCTTGCACGTAACTCCTGTTTTCGATTCTGGGTATCTTTTTGATTCGCGATATTTCCATAGGTTGTATAGTGATGCCCGAGTTCCTCGGCCAAAATGCAGGCTCTTTCAATATCAGTTTTGATTCCAGAACTAATGGCAATTGTTCCGTCACAATATAATCCTTTTATTTTTTGCGAATTGAAAGAATAGCTGATTACATCTATACCGTCATTGCAAGCTTCATTTTGTAATTTTTCATATGTATTCACAAAAACACCTCCTGTGTGAGCATATAGAAGAATTACTTCCGTTTGTTTTTTACAAATTCGGCGAATTGGAGTATTTCATCTATCTCAGACTCGGTATATTCATTACCGTCAAAGTGAGCAGCAAGAGTAATTGGCTTATTATCTACATATGAAATTTGTCCTTCGACCAATTTTTCTGCATCAATACCTAATTCACGTGTTATTTTTAGCACATTTGTTATGTTAGAATTTGCAATTCCTCTCTTTAAAATGCTATCTAAAGTTGTCCAAGGCATATCTACTGTTTCACAAAATTTTTTCATACTTCCATACTTTTTTATAATAAGAGATTTTACATTGGATTCAAGTTCATTCATTCCGAAATGCTCCTTTCTTTATATGAGCTGATAATACCATGCAATTCTCGAAAAATCAATATTTCATAGCAAAATTCAAAAAATATTTCTCGAAAAATCGAAAATCAGTATTGACATTCTCGAAAATTCGATTATACTAAAAGAGCAATCACGAAAAATCGAGAAAAGGAGGTAAAAAAATGTTTCCAAATCTGGAAGCGGAAATGGCAAGATATAAAATTACGCAAAACAGAATTGCCGAAATTTTGGGGATAACGCCCACTACATTATCTTTTAAATTAAACGGAAAAAGCAGTTTATCTTTAAAAGAATGTGTAGAGATTAAGAATCAAGCATTTCCAGATAAATCACTGGATTACTTGTTTGCAACAGAAGAAAAGGAGGAGCAATGAACGAATTATTAAAAATCAACTACGAAACAGAACAGCCGACTGTGTCGGCAAGAGAGTTGTATGAGGGGTTGGAAATCAAGACAGCTTTTAAGGATTGGTTCCCTCGTATGGCAGCATACGGATTCGAAGAAAATCAAGATTTTATATTGGTGGCTCAAAAAAGAGCAACCAATAATCCCAAAAATCCAGTAGCAACATACAATGACTATCAGATTTCCGTAGACATGGCCAAACAGATCTGCATGATTCAGCGCTCCGAGAAAGGTAAACTGTATCGTCAGTACTTCATCGACTTGGAGAAAGCCTGGAATACCCCAGAGCAGGTGATGGCAAGAGCACTGAAGCTCGCGGACAAGACCATCGACACTCTGAAAGAAGAGAACAAGAAGCTGATCGAGGACAAGGAGCGCATGCGTCCGAAGGAAATCTTCGCGGACGCGGTGAGCGCGAGCACCAGCTCCATCCTGATCGGCGACCTCGCGAAGCTCCTGCGCCAGAACGGCGTGGATATCGGGCAGAAGCGTCTCTTCGAGTATCTGAGAAACCATGGATACCTGATCAAAAGAAAAGGTTCCGACTGGAATATGCCAACGCAGAAGTCGATGAACATGGAGCTGTTCGAAATAAAAGAGAGCACGCACATTGACGGAAACGGTTGCAACATCGTAACCAGAACGCCGAAGGCAACCGGGAAGGCACAGATCTACTTCGTGAATAAATTTGTAGGAGGGATGAGCGATGACGATAGCGGAGTGTAACAGTCCGGTAGCGGAGAACATTGCACGGATCATCGCTGAAAAAGGGCTGAAGCAGGTACATGTTTCTGAAAAGGCCGGATATAGCGCACACGGGCTGAGCGATATGCTTAACGGACGGAAGCTGATTAAAGTAAGTGATTTAGTCCGCATCGCGGCGGCACTTGATGTTGATGCAAAGTGTCTTCTGTAACACAAAAGAAAGGAATTTGTTTGAAAATGAATTATGGTTCATTTATAAGAGAACAGGCAATAAAAAATCTGCTATTTTCACAAGCGAAAATAGCAGAGACTGGGAATGCAAAAGGGCTTGTTATATTGTCAAAATTCATTTTAAAGATTTCGCACCAGTTTGATAACGAAATCTTGGAGTTGGGGTTTGAAATAAACAACAAGAATTCCGAGTATCCACCAGATGAAGGTAAATAGGACATTGCATATCTTGTAAGCGGTAACTTCAGAGGATATTCCAATATAAGCCAGTAATGATTTTGGGAGGAAAACGATTAAATCAATCCAGTAAAACGGATTGAAACTATCAAGCATATTTTTTCGGAACACGCCTTCTGCCTCTTCGAACATGTTTAGCGTAGTGACAGAAAATGCGACACGTGTACTTGGAAACATAGAGAAGGTGCTTACGTTTCCAGAAACAATTTGCCGGTTTCCAATATGCTCAGATACAGGAATTTTTTTATCTTTAACATGAGCTTTTTCAAACAAGGAAAGCACTTCTTGACGATAGAGATTCATATTGTCGCATTTATGCTCAAGAAATTCAGAAAAATATGTTTGTAGTTTTTTGATTCTAAAATAATGCATTAAATTTGTAAGAAATTTATATGCAACAACCAAAAGAAATAATGCTAAAAAGCGCATGGTATTGTTTATCCTTTCGTGTCAATGATGTCTTTAGCAAAAGTCCCACAGGAAGGACCAGTTCCCGCGGGACGCAATACAAAAACAATTTGCAACTACATAATAGCTCAAAAATGGTTACGAATCAATAGAAAATCATTACGGAGCCAGGTTGCATACGATAAGAAGATAAGGAAGAGGTGGTGCCTTATGAAAGAAATTGTGTTCGTTACCCGGAGAATCAAAATCAATGGGCAGCAAGAGATCGTGGAAGAATTTGTTGCTGAAAAAGCAAAAGAAATTATGCTTCCGCGGGTGGAAGCTGCAGTGGAGTCGTTTGGTTATGAAAGGACGCAGAAATGAAGAAATCAGATAAAGCGGCGCTGGCGGTCGGCGCGGTTGGTACATGGATTTACATCGGTGGCGTGGACTCCGACCTTTGGGGCCGCGTCGCCCTGGGAGCCGGAATGTTCCTTCTTGCGCTCGCTGGTAAGAAAATCGGCGATTATGTCGATGCCTGCCGCGAGGAGCGAGAAGAATGGGAAGAGGAGCGCCGGGACGCGGTGTTTGCGGCGTGGATCCGGAGCGGATCACTGAATGGAGGAGAAAAATAATGGTGATTGTTGGATTCGAAGAAGCAATGAAAATGGCAGCGGGTGAAAATTATCGTGACATCTACGTCATGCAGCCTACTGCAATCAGATACATGAATATTCGGGAGATTCACGTAGCAGTGAAAAAAGGGGCAATCTTTGCGGTTATGGAGCCGCAGGACCAGCGTGAGCCGCTTGACCATGGTCATCCGCTCGGCGAAGAAAGAGGAGAACCTGGTGTTCCGCCTTATCGTCCGGCTGGCCATTTACACATTGCCTATGCAATGAGCGCAGATGGAAAAACGGGATTTTCTACCGAGTATTCGCGAGAAAAAATGTATGTTGGCACATACACAGACGGCACAAAGGAACAATCCGAAGATCCGGCAATGTACAATTGGACAAAGGTTTTAGACGATTAATATCAAAATACGAAAGTGAGGAAAAGAAAGATGATTAAATCTAAAGAAGGTATCGTCGAGGTTGAAGGAAGCAAAGAGGTTGTTCTTGCTGACTTTCTGACTCTGGTTATGGGAACCTATAAATCGTTGAAAGAAAAGATGCCGGAAGAAATTGCCGCTCAAAACTTGATTAAGTATACCCAGAAAGGCATCAAGTTTCAGCGAGAGGAGGATGCTGGAAAGGAATTGAGCAAAATTCTCACGGATGATCTGATGGAGACCATCGGAAGAATCTTCGAGGCAATGGAAAGAGAGGAGTTATAAAATGTCGGAAATGATGATGATCTCTGTTCCTCTGGATGACTACGAGGAAAAGGCAAAAGACCAGAGAACACTGGAAATTATGCGCGATATGCTGGTAAAAAAAGGCATGATCTACACGGAGACACTGCATACGTTGCTGGGTGTTGCTGAAAAAGCAGAAGAAAAGACGGAGGATGCAAAAGATGGAAGAACTGCAGATTAAGATCAGTCAGGAACCGGCGGTGATCCGGTGTAACTTTGAGGATGTGAAAGCGCAGTTGTCTGCAAAGATGGCGGAGTATCAGGGGGCGGTATTCACTGAGGAATCTAAGAGCGTGGCCAAGGCGGAGCTGGCATCTCTTCGGAAGACCAGAGAAGAAGTAGAGAAACGCCGGAAAGAGGTCAAGGCGCAGTGCCTGGTACCGTACAATGACTTCGAGGAGAAGGTGAAAGAGCTGCTGGAAATCATCGACGAGCCGATCTGCCTGATCGACAGCCAGCTGAAAGAGATGGAAGCAGAGCGCATCCGCAAGCGCCATGCAGATGTTGAGGCGATGTATGCAGATTGCATCGGTGAGTGGGCGGAGTACCTGCCGCTCAAAGAGATCTACGTGAAAAAGTGGGATAACGCCACCACCAGCCTGAAACAGATCGAAAAAGAGCTTTTGGCGATGGTTGAAAAGGTTTCTTCTGAGGTTGCCATTATCCGAAACACGCAGTCAGATGTTGTGGACGATGCGTTGAAGATCTATCAGAAGAGCCGTGATCTTGGTGCCGCCCTTACCCGGATTAATACATACGAGGACAACAAAAAGCGGGCATTGGAGACGGAACGCATCCGCATTCAGCAGGAAGAGGAGCAGCGGCGGCAGGCTGAGATCGAGAGAGCGCGTGAGGAAGAGCGCCGGAAACTCGAAGAAATCGCCAAGGCCAGAGAGGAAGAACGGAAAAAGGCGGAAGAGGAGTTGAAAGCGGAGGCAATGGCAGCACCAGAGCCGGAAGTACCGTTTTCCCTCGATGATGCAGAGGACGGCGATGATCTTCCGTTCCCACAGCCGCAGACAGTTACGATGTGGTACAAGGTCATTGCTACACCGGAAGAGCTGGAGCAGGTGGAGATGGCGTTTAACAGCATCGGCATCCATTTTGAAAGGAGACAGGCATAATGGCAGAAGCGGAGAAAAAGGAATATCCCATGATCTATCGCTCGATTGCCGGTGTGATTGCGGATGTTGGCGCGGTTGGAAAAGATAAGATGAATAAACAGCAGGGATTTAAGTTCCGTAGCATCGATGATGTGTATAATGCCCTGCATCCGGCGCTGGCGAAAAATAAGGTGGTCATCGTGCCGGATATTCTGGAACGGGAGGTAGAGAAACTGCAGACGGCAAAAGGAACGCTGATGCATCATGTTACCTGCACAATCAAGTTTACGTTCTATGCAGAGGACGGATCTTCCATTGAGTCTACACTCGTGGGAGAAGCACTGGATATGGGAGACAAGGCGACCAACAAAGCAATGGCGATTGCGTACAAATATGCGTGCTTCCAAGTGTTCTGCATCCCAACATCTGATATGGCGGATCCGGATGCGGAGTCGGTAAATGGTCTGCAGACAGCCGGAAACCCGCCGCAGACCCAGCAGACAGAGAATACACCAGCGGCTGATATGCGAACCAGCAGAATCAACGGTGAGATGCTGCGGAGACTGCAAGGAGAGTTGGCAAGAACCGGCGTGCAGGAGGTGCAGATCAACAATACATTCAAGGTCGGAAAAATCAGTGATCTGAGCGTGGAGCAGTACAACAAAGCCATGCGCCGCCTGCAGAAAACACCGAACCGGCAGAGTGCTCCGAGAAATGCACCGCCGCAGGAAGAAAACCTTCCGGGGCAGATGGATATCACGGATTATCCTGGCGCGGTGCCAGGTATGTAACAGGCGCTTTAAACGCCACGGAATAGCATCTTAAGAAAAAAGGTACCCGTGCAGCCGGAAAATGACTGCGCGGGGCAGATAGAAAGGATAGATACATAGTATGAACAAAGTAATTCTGATGGGCCGTCTGTGTGCAGACCCGGAAGTGAGATATTCACAGAATCAGAACCAGACCGCCGTTGCACGGTATCGTCTGGCAGTTGATCGGAGATTTAAGAGGGAAGGGGAGCAGACTGCAGACTTCATCAGCTGTGTTGCATTCGGAAAAGCGGCAGAATTTGCAGAGAAATACCTGCGCCAGGGTACGAAGATCGCAATTACCGGCCGGATTCAGACCGGCAGCTATACCAATCGGGAAGGTCAGAAGGTCTATACAACGGATGTAGTGGTTGAGGAACAGGAGTTTGCAGAGAGTAAGGGTGCAAGTGGAAACATCGAAGGATCGGCACCGCAGGCGACAGACCCAGATGGCTTTATGAGCCTCCCGGATGGCATCGACGAAGAACTTCCATTCAACTAGAGAGAAGGTGCGAAATGGCGTGGAAAAGATATGCCGGAAATAAATACGGCAGCCGAAAAGTGGAAGTGAATGGCATCGTGTTCGACTCGAAGCGGGAGGCGGCGCGGTACCAGGAGCTTCTGCTCCTCGAAAAAGCAGGAGAAATAAAGGATATCCGGCGGCAGGTCAAATATGTGCTGATCCCGGCGCAGTATGAGCATCCGGAAAGCACAACCAGAAAGGGGCGTGGAAGATGCGTCGAGCGGGAATGTGCCTACATAGCGGATTTTGTATACAAGACGATTCTGCCGGACGGGGATACCCTTACGATCGTAGAAGACACCAAGGGATTCCGGACGAAAGATTATATCATCAAACGGAAGCTGATGCTTTCCGTGTATGGAATACGAATCAGGGAGATTTAGGGAGGAGAGTAACATGGCGGATATCAAATGGATTAAGATCACGACAGATATCTTCGACGATGAGAAGATTCTGTTGATTGAGAGCCTGCCGGAGGCGGACTCGATTATTGTGATCTGGTTTAAGCTCCTGTGCCTTGCCGGGAAGATGAATAACAGCGGTGTGTTCCTGCTGAGTGATAAAATCGCCTACACGGACAAGATGCTGGCAACCATCTTCCGGCGGAAGGAATCTACGGTACAACTGGCACTTAAGACCTTCGAGCAGTTTGGCATGATTGAGATTCTGGACGGTGTGATTACCATCCCGAACTGGGGAAAGCATCAGAATCTGGAGCAGCTGGAGGCCCGGAAGAAGTACCAGAGAGAATACCAGCGGGACTACCGCAGAAAACAGAAGCTTCTGCTGACTGGTGAGCAGGAAGAAAATACAGAGGAAAGTTCATGTGAAGATTCACGTAAACATTTACATAAATATTTACATGAATCCAACGTTAACAGCCTAGATAAAGAGAAAGATAAAGAAGAAGATAAAGATAAGAATAAAGAGAAAGCAACCTGTGAGCAGGTTGTGGACCTTTACCGGTCCATCTGCATTTCTTATCCATCTGTAAAAACATTATCCGAAGCCAGGAAGAAGGCAATCAGAGCCAGATTGAAAGTTTACAGCCTAGAAGATTTTCGAAAGATGTTTGAAAAGGCAGAGGGATCCGCTTTCTTAAAGGGTGCCAATAACCGGAACTGGTCAGCAAACTTTGATTGGCTGATGAAAGATGCCAATTTTGCGAAGGTAATCGATGGAAACTATGATAACAAACCACGTCAGGCGGAAAGTGCGAAGCCGATCACAGGAAATAAGTTCAATAATTTCCACCAGCGGCAATATGATATGGGATCGCTTGAGCAGATGTTACTTGAAAACCAGAGTGCAGGAGGGTGAGAAATGGCAGTGATTGGAATTATCGTGTTCTGTGGAGTAGTCGTTGGTGCGGCGGCGTTGCTGCTGAACCGGCCAGAGCGGCCGAAGGATCCGAGGGAAGATCAGGAGCAGATGGAATACTTGGAAGCATGGAAGAAAAAACATGAAAGGACGGACAAAGAAAAATGATACCGAGAAAATTTACTGGAGAAATGCTGAAAGGAAGAAAAGCAACGCTGGAACGCGATATAAGAAATGTGGCAGGCGTAGCGATAGGGAAAGGGGCGACAGTTACAATCACGGAGGTTGTGCGCGGAAAAGGGCTGACAATTAAAACGGAGAAATGCCCACATTGCGGACAATATTCATACATCACAAGAGTACAGAGAGAGGATTTAACACTGCTACCAAATGTATAGTAGTATTTTGTGCGCTGGTAATCGGAGCAGCAGCGTGGCTGCTGAACCGACCAGAACATCCGAAGGATCCGCGGGAGGACGATGAACAGATGGAATATCTGAACGAGTGGAACAGGAAACATAAGAAATGACAATGCAGCAAGTTACTATGAGCGAGTATTTAAAAACTCGGTACGGTAGTTTTCCCCATTGCGGTAGCTGCGTGTGTCAAAAATGCTTGTATTGGTGGAGCGGCAGATGCCCGGAAGGCGAATGCTATGACGATAAGAGGGCGAAAGAAGAGCCTTATAACAAAGCATTCCCTGAACGTTCACCACGGACGCAGTGGTCAAATTGGAATCTTCCTGGGGAGCAGGCGCATTGGTGTAGGGGTGGAACTTTTTACCCAGTGTCATACTGTGAACACTTCGTAAAATATCAGGGAGCAGAGATAGGAGATTGTATACGAGCACCGGTGCAGTATTTTCAAGATGGATACCTAAAATGCACGCTGAAAGACCGGATCGGATGCGAAGCATGTGCAATGGGGAGAAACGATAAGAATATTTTCGACTGTCAGTATATGACGGATTCAGGCTGTAACAAGCTGATCGAAGCAAAGAATAGAATGTTGGATGCAATTGCATCTGGAGCTGAAATTGAACCATGCGAACGGCAATGTTGTGCAGGTTGCACGAGACAGTGCCAGTATCGGTGTGGCGTGAAATAAACAGAAAGGAGCCAGCCTCCGGCCGGGGCAAGGGTATACCGGGCTTCTGAATGAAATGGGAGAATTAGGCACAGAAGAATGGAAAAAACAGAAGAAGATACAGAGAGCAATTTTTACGGCGAAGCAGAATCTGCCGTATGAAGTGAAACTTCGTCGCCAAGCCAGAAGAGCATGGGAGTTCTGGGCAGAGATGGAAAGTCAGGATAAGAACTGTCATGTGAGCGTCGGTGGATTGGACAGTATTACGCTGTATATCTGGTTGCACAGTCTCGGCGTTCACGTTACAGGAATTACAGTGTCTGGCATTGAGGATCAGAGCATCCAAAAGGTACATAGAGCGCTGGGACTTGAGATTGTAAAATCGTATAAGAGCAAGGTCACGATCTTGAATGAGATTGGATTTCCGGTTATTAGCAAGAAGATCGCCGGGCGGATCAATACGTTACAGAACCCGACAGAGAACAATAAAACGGTGCGGCATGCGATTATCACCGGCGAATGCGGTGCACAGGGGCATTATGCCAAGAACAGCCGCATGCAGTTGCCGCAGAAATGGCTGAGATTGTTTGGTGGTTATGAAAACGAGAACGAGGGTGTCAACTATGGCAAGCCTGAGCCGGACATTAAAATTTCGAATGAGTGTTGTTACTGGCTAAAAGAGAAACCTTGCGACGACTGGGCGAAGAACCATAACAGCAGTCCTTACCTTGGAATCATGGCAAGTGAAGGGGGACAGCGTGAAGAGGCGTTGATCGATCATGGCTGCAATTATTACGGCAAGACGGTGACACGATCTGCTCCCTTTGCGATCTTCATGCGGCAGGATATTCTGCAGTTGGCGCTGGATATGAACCGCTGGTACCATGAGCATCTGGCGCTGTTCGAGAAGCTGTATCATGCGCAGCCATACGGCCGGAATAGGGACGGAAGTCCGAAAGAATATGTTCCGCTGGAATCCATCGTGCCGGAAATCTATGGAACGATAGCGAAGCGGCAGAATGGAGAATTATACACAACAGGAGCACAGAGAACCGGCTGTAGCATGTGCGGTTTTGGAATTCATCTGGAGCAGCGGCCGCACCGGTTTGACAAGCTCCGGGAGCGTAACCCGAAAGAATGGGAATTCTGGATGTATCGCTGCTGCACGGACCCGAATACTGGTGAGAAATATGGCTGGGGAAGAGTCCTGGATTATATCGGTGTGCAGTGGGAGGACATTCCGGCGGTGCAGATGAGTTTGGAGGATTTTCTGAAATGAAAGAGTTGATTATAGATTGCTTTGCTGGCGGAGGCGGTGCCTCCGTTGGCATTGAGATGGCACTGGGGAGACCGGTAGATATTGCGATCAATCACGATCCAGACGCCATTCTGATGCATAAGACGAATCACCAGAACACGCTGCATCTGACCGAGGATATTTTCAAGGTCAACCTGCGGAAATACGTCAAAGATCAGCGTGTGGCATTGATGTGGGCGAGTCCGGACTGCACGAGCCATTCAAAGGCCAAGGGCGGAAAACCGAGGGAGCGCGGTCTGCGTATCCTTCCATGGGCGGTGTATAAGCACGCCAAGGAGATTCTGCCGGATGTGATCCTAATGGAGAATGTGGAAGAAATACAGCAGTGGGGGCCGCTGGATGAAAAGGGATATCCGATTCCAGAAAGAAAGGGAGAAGATTATCAGAAATTTATCCGGTCGATGAAAGCATTGGGTTATATATTTGACTGCCGGGAGCTGGTAGCTGCCGATTATGGGGCACCGACCACCAGAAAACGATGGTACGCGGTGTTCCGGCGGGACGGAAAAGAGATCCGCTGGCCAGAACCAACGCACAGCAGAGAGAACACCAGCTTGAGGCATTGGGAAGAATGCGGAAATTATATTGACTGGTCAGACCTAGGCACATCGATCTTTAACCGGAAAAAGCCGTTGGCGGAGGCTACACAGAAGCGTATAGCTAACGGGATTAAGAAATATATTACCGATGCGCCTGCTCCATATATCGTAAAGGATAAGGATGCGCTGGCATTTATCATTCAGTACCACGGCGAGACACGAGACGGAGATTCCAGAGGACAGCTTCTGACGGAGCCGATCAAGACCATCGACACTTCAAATCGATACGGCTTGGTAACTGCATTCATCACAAAATATTATAAATCCGGCATCGGGCAGGGATGTGACGAGCCACTGCATACCATAACGACTTCGCCAGGGCATTTTGGACTGGTATCTGCGTTTCTGATCAAATATTACGGGGCAGGATGCGGGCAGATGCTCGACCGGCCGCTGGGAACCATCACGACAAAAGACCGATTCGGACTGGTAAATGTGATTTTAGACATCAAAGGCGAGAAATATATCATCTACGATATTTTTCTGCGGATGCTGAAGCCGGAAGAACTGAAACTGATGCAGGGATTCCCACGAGATTATATCATTAACCGAGATTATAATTTCAAAAGTTACCCGGTTGCAAAGCAGGTGGCGCGGATTGGGAACAGCGTGGTGCCGATCATGGCGCAAAAGCTGGTAGAAGCAAACTGCCCGTATCTAAAAGTAGGAGTGCGGGTGCCAAACCTTAACATCGATGACAGCCAAGAGCAACTGAGATTTGCGTAAAGCAAAAAAGGTGATAGGCAGTACAACAATGGGAGGAACAAAAATGAACGGAGAAGGATATCGGGATCCAACGGCAGACCAGGCAATATATCGTGCCAGCCGCCTGCCGGAACCGATCTGGAACGTGATCAAGGCAGTACGGGCGGTGCTGGAAGTGTCGCACCTGGAGCTGACCGGCATCCAAATGGTGGATCGAAAGAACAGAAAAAAGTACGCATGGGGAGGTGATACTGATGGAGCGGATCAGAGGAGAAAACGAGGAGAAAAAGGAGTATTTGAAAAGGTACCACGCAGCCGTGCTGGCGGAAAAAGAAATCCAGGAGGAAATTGACCAGCTGCGAATGGATAAGATGTTTCCGGGCATGATCCAGGACGGAATGCCGCACGGGAGCAGCTGCGGGGATCTGTCAGCCTACGCAGTCCAGCTGGAAGAACTGATGGACAACCTGAAAGCACAGATGGAGCAGCGGATCCGGCTGAGGAAAGAAATCACGCAGAAGATTGAAGAGATGCCGGATGAAACGGAAAAGACTGTGCTGCGGCTGCGATATATCCGCTGGTTGAAGTGGGAACAGATCGCGGGCAGAATGGGGTACAGCTGGAAACAGATACATAGAATCCATGGAAAAGCACTGGCTGATTTCAAGATGACATAGAATGACACACTCCATCTATGGTATAGTGTAAGAGCCAAAGAATGGATGAAGGAAACGGCATTTTATTCAAGGCCTCCTTTCGATGTGTTTTGATAGAGCTTCAGCGACCAGGTGTCACAGCCTGGCCGCTGCTTACGGCAGGCATCAGCCGGGGTGAACGTACGCGCTCGAATGATGCACGAACATGGTATATGGAAACTTCCATATCACCGCTTGGAACGTAGCTCAGTGGATGAGAGCGGGTTGCATCGGGGCAACTGACGTCGGGGGTTCGAGTCCTTCCGTTCCAATTCTCCATTGACTGGAGAGACATCCCCCATATACTTCTTCTAAAACGTCCTGTAGAAATGCAGGGCGTTTTGTAGTATGATGAAAAAAAGGAGGATGCATTAAATTGGAAAATAATGAATTAATTGCAATTCTTAAAAAATGCAAGGGAAGGAAAGCAAAAATAGAATCAGAAAAGGAAATTTTTATAACAATATTTCTGCCAGTTCAATTGGCATTATGGGCATTATCAAGTGAATTGCAGATGAAAAAATTTATGCCCATAATAATGATCTTTTTCTGCTGCGTTTTTGCAGCCTTGATAAGTAGAACGAATAGATTAATATTCGAAATTGAGCAAGATATAGAAGAAATAAATGAAAACATAAAAGAGAATTAATCGACATTTCAAAAACGAAACGAATGAGAGGTGGTGAGGCTTGGCAAGAGCACCAGATCTGCGGGTGGAGCAGGCCATGGAATTATATGCAAAAGGCATGAAACTAATAGAGATTGCCGCTACATTGAAAGTTCCAGAGGGAACGGTTCGAAGCTGGAAGAATCGATATGACTGGGATGCAACGTTGCATAAAAAGAAATGCAACGTTGCAAAAAAGAAAGGCGGTCAGCCAGGCAACAAAAATGCCGAAGGGCATGGAGGAACAGGGCCGCCGGGAAATAAGAATGCGATTAAGACGGGAGAGTTTGAAGCTCTCTTTTTTGATTGTCTGGATCCAGAAGAAAAACGGTTGACTGAAATGGTGACGCTGGACAAGGAGCAGTTGCTCCTACAGGAAATTCAGCTATTGACCGTACGGGAACGGCGGATGTTGAAAAGAATTGAGATGCTGAAGAACATAGAGCAGCCGCCGGCCGATGAAAATGCTGAGCCAGAAGAACAAGTTATAGCGGGAATGAGCGTTACCGGATATCGATCTGGAATTGAAAAAGGAAAACCAACTGTCTTAAAAGAATACGAGGGGATTTTGGGACAGATCCAGTCCATAGAAGATGCCATGACCCGTGTGCAGGCACGGCGTCAGCGAGCCATCGAGGCCTTGCATAAATTTGGCTATGATGATGCGCGGCTGGAGCTGGCGGCAATGCAGCTTGAATTCGAAATGAGCAAACAGGACGTTCAGCAGGAAGAAACCGGCGATGATGGATTCCTTTCTGCGATGAATGCCGTGGCGCAGGAAGTCTGGGGTGATGAGAGTGTATGAGAAAATCTCATCATTGAAAGAAAAGCTGCAGAAACTCAAACAAAACATCAAAAGCCGGCAGAAAGGCCAGACATTCCATTTTTCACCGTTTTCCAGAAAACAGAAGCAAGTTCTTACCTGGTGGTGCAAAGATTCACCGGTTCATGATAAAGATGGAATTATAGCTGACGGCGCGATCCGATCCGGAAAGACTGTCAGTATGTCCCTCTCATTCGTGATGTGGGCAATGAGCACATTCAATGGTCAGAACTTTGCTATGTGTGGAAAGACCATTGGTTCTTTCCGAAGAAACGTACTGTTCTGGCTGAAACTGATGCTCAAGTCCAGAGGATATTCCGTAACCGATCGAAGAGCTGATAACCTCATTATCATCAGAAAAGGCGATACAGAGAACTATTTCTATATTTTTGGTGGAAAAGATGAACGTTCACAGGATCTGATTCAGGGTATCACGCTTGCGGGCGTGTTCTTTGATGAAGTTGCACTGATGCCGGAATCCTTCGTCAATCAGGCAACCGGCCGATGCTCCGTGGAAGGTTCTAAGTTCTGGTTTAACTGCAATCCGGACGGGCCATATCATTGGTTTAAAGTGAACTGGATTGACAAATCCACGGGATACCTCGGAAAAGAGCGGGTGGAGCAGATCAGAAAGAAAGCCGCGGAAGAGGAAAAAGATCCGGGGCTAAAAGAAATCCTCTATCTGCATTTTACGATGGATGACAACCTGTCTCTGAGTGAGGAGATCAAAGCCAGATACCGCAGTATGTATATTGGCGTTTTCTTCAAGCGGTATATTTTAGGCTTATGGGCAGCAGCTGAGGGTGTCATTTATGATATGTTTGATCCGGAAAAACATGTAAAGAATATCAAAGAGTTTTTCCAGATACTGGTAAATGGAAACCGTTATGTGTCCTGCGACTATGGTACGCAGAATGCGACCGTGTTCCTGCTGTGGAATAAAGGAATCGATGGAAAATGGTACTGCATCCGCGAGTATTATTATTCCGGAAGAGACAAGGGTAAACAGAAGACGGATGCAGAATATGCAGATGATTTGAAAAAGTGGCTGGATGGAACCAGAATCAAAGCAATGATTGTGGATCCGTCGGCCGCTTCTTTTATTGCTGAACTGCGAAAACGCGGATACAAAGTAATTAAGGCAAATAATGATGTGCTGGACGGAATCCGGCTGGTTGGTATGCTGCTGAATCTGGAAATGCTGATATTTTCCAGCTCCTGTACGGAAACAATCAAAGAATTTGCTTCTTACATATGGGACGAGAAAGCAGCTGAGCATGGAGAGGACAAACCGGTAAAGCAGCATGATCACGGATGCGATGCAGTACGCTATTTTGTAAGTACTGTTTTGAGCAGTAAAGTGGCAAGACTTCGAGAGATAAGCAGGTGAAAATAATGTATACATTTACAGTTCCAAGAGAAAAATTTGATGAGCGGGCACCGGATAAGCAGATGATCCGCCAGTTGATATCCAAGCATATCAGCATTGTCGGGCGAATGCAGAAGAATATGGCCTACTACAAAGGGCAGCATGAAATTCTGTCAGATGCGGATCGTGAAAATAAACTGGTGTGTAACCATGCAAAAGATATTTCTGATACGGCCAGCAGTTATTTTATTGGAAATCCAGTAACATATAAGGCAGAAGGAGATATCAAGGCCCTGACGGATGCCCTGGAGACTGCAGGAGCAGATGAAACCGACGGAGACAATGGGCTGGAGCTTTCCATTTATGGGCTTGCGTATGAATACGTATATATAAAAGAGAATGAAAATGATCTGGTAACGAAGAACCTTTCGGCAGAAAATACATTTATGGTAAAAGATGACAGCATCGAGGAGAGAGAACTCTTTGCTGTCTATTATTATGTCAGAAAAGATGATTCTGGAACTTCGTCAGATCATTTCATGGCAACCATACTGACGTCAAGATACCGGTACGAGCTGGATATCGAGGACAGCAGCGCTCCGCAGATCACCGTAGAAGAGCCGCAGGAACATTATATGTGCGAGATTCCGATTATCGAGTATTTGAATAATAAACTTGGTATTGGTGATTTTGAACTGCAGATTCCACTTATTGATGCTTACAATGCGTTGATGAGCGATCGTATCACGGATAAGGAGCAGTTTATTGATGCGATTCTTGCCATCTATGGAACATTGCTTGCAGATGATGAAGTAGATGAGAATGGTGAGAAAAAAGAAGGCGCAGAGGCGGCGATGAAGCATCTGAAAAAGAGAAAGGTGCTGGAAGTTCCGGATGGAGCCAAGGCAGAATATCTTACCAGAACATTCGATGAGACTGGCGTGGAAGTGCTGAAAAAGGCAATCGAACAGGATATTCATAAATTCAGTCATATTCCCTGCATGACGGATGAAAGCTTTGGTGGTAATGTTTCCGGCGTGGCAATGGAGTTTAAAGTATTGGGCATGGAGAACATTACAAAAATTAAGACCCGATATTATAAAAAAGGACTTCGAAAACGTCTCCGGCTGTTTTGCGGTTATCTGTCTCTGTATCAGAAGAACGTGGATCCAAAGGGGATTACAATGGTATTCACAAGATCTCTGCCGAAGAACCTGCTGGAAATTTCACAGATTGTGGCCAATTTGTGGGGCAAAGTCAGCAGGAGAACGCTGTTGTCGCAGATTCCGTTTGTAGAAGATGTGGATGAAGAATTAAATGCATTGGAAAAAGAAACGCAGGAGAATCTTGAGAATCAACAGAAAATGTTCGGGAATGATCCAAATACCAAGCCTGATCAGCCAGGGGAAGCATCCGCAGAGGATGATGTAAGCCATGACGAAAAGGAATGAGCAGTATTGGAAGAACCGCGCGGCGCAGAGAATGTGGGAATATATGCAGAGTGCCGAAGAAACAGCAGATGAGGCGGCAAAGCTCTATCAAAAGGCAGCGGCGTATCTGAATCAGGAAATTGATGGTATTTTCGAGAAGTATATGACCAAACATAATCTTTCAGAAAGAGAAGCCTATGAACTGCTGAATCAGATGACGGACCGTGCCTCGATACAGGAATTACTGCAGAAGCTCCAGAATGGTGCCAAAGACACCGAAAAGGAGCAACTCATACAGAAACTTGAAGCTCCGGCATATCGGGCGAGAATCGAGCGTCTGGAGCAGATCCAGAGTCAGCTCGACCAGATTATGCGGAATGTATATCAGCAGGAGCTGGCCCTTTCCACATCACATTATGCGGCGCTGGCAGAGGAAGCCTACTACAAGTCAATATTCGACATTCAGCAGCGCTCAGGATATGGATTTTCTTTTGCTAAGGTTGATCAGAAAATGATTGATCGTCTGCTGAAAAGCAGATGGGCAGGAAAGAACTATTCCACACGAATCTGGAATAATACCGGCGCGCTGGCGCAGACGTTGAAAGAAGAGCTGCTGGTCAGCTTGGTAACCGGTCGCACAGAGCGGGAAACGGCCGAGATCATCATGCAGAAATTTGCGCAGGGTAGCAGCCAGGCCCGCCGCCTGATCCGGACAGAAAGCAGTTATATTACTGGGCAGATAGATCTGCAGTCATATGAGGAGTGCGGCATAGAAAAATACGTTTATCTTGCCACGCTGGATCTGCGGACCTGTCAGGAAGACTGTGCGCCGCTGGATGGAAAGATATTTCCGGTTAAAGATGCCAAGTCCGGCGTGAATATGCCTCCGATGCATCCCTGGTGCCGCTGCACGACGATTTCTTATTTTTCAGATGAGATTCTGAGAAATCTGCGGCGAAGGGCAAGAGATCCGGTTACTGGAAAGACATATACAGTGCCTGGGGATATGACTTATCAGCAGTGGTACCGAGAATATGTTTCAAGTAAAAATGGAACTTATGAAAAAGGAATTTCCAATAAACGTATATCAAAACAGGATGAGTACAAAATTGATAGAAATGCTATTGAATCAAATAAATACAAAAGAAAGTTTTCTGGTATAACAGGCAATTCTATTGTAGATGAGGGCATATATAAGTATGCAAAGGCAGGGTTAATTCATCGAGATGGTACAAACCGAGAAGATTTATACATTCTTTCGGCAAGCAAAGGAACTGTTCTTGGGAAAAACGTCACCAGTGATGAAGCATTTGGTGTAAAACCAAATGAGAGTATTAGAAGTGCCGTGATAAATAATCAGGGAGACCTAATAGGACTGCATACACATCCAGACGGTACACCTCCGACAGGAAGTGATTTTGAAACTGCATTTAAACGAGGCTATCATTTCGGAATAGTTGCATGCTCAAATGGCAGTGTTTATACATATGGATGTGCAGACCAGTTTGCTTCTGCGAGAATTATTGATGATACAATCGAAAAGTTCAAAAAAATGATTGATGATTCCGGCAAAAAAGTGTATCCTAATGACAGAGAAGCACATCTTGCAGCAATTAAAAGTTTAGGAAAGGATTATGGTATATGGTATGAAACCAGGTGACAAGTATTATGACGGTCCGATTGTCGATAGCGGACGAACGATTAAAGAAATCGATAAGGACATTGAAAAAGAAAAAGAGCGCATAAAAAACATTAAATGGACACCAGAGATGTTAAAGGAATAATACCACCAGTCGAGAGGCCGGTGGTATTTTTGTACCTAATTTAAAAAGGAGGATTTGAGAATGAAAAAAGCTATGCTGAGTCAGCCTATGGGAGGCAAAACAGACGAAGAAATTATCGAAACCAGAGAAAGAGCCATGAAAGCTTTGAAAGAAAAGGGATTTGAAGTTGTAAATACGCTTTTCACAGACGAATGGTACAGCCATGAGAATATGGAAAAACGCGGAGTTGTTCAGATTCCGCTGTGTTTTCTGGCAAAATCTCTTGAAAACATGAGTTTGTGTCATGCAGTTTATTTCTGCAAAGGCTGGGAGAATGCTCGTGGATGCAGAATCGAACATGACGCTGCGGTAGCCTACGGACTGGAAATTATTTATGAATAGGAAAAAAAAGATGAAGAAAAAGGTAATGGCCTTGTTGGCGGTGTTTGTTCTGTTATGTGCATTTCTTACTGGTTGCACCGAGGTGTATAAAGTCAGCAACAATATTTCGCAGGAAGCCGACAATTTCAATGTAACCCGCAAACTCACAGTGTTAAATGCCAGAACCGACACGATCCTGCTGGAACTGACAGGAACCTTTTCCTTGCAGAATAACTCAGAGAATGAACTTGAGGTCATTATTGAGACGGCGGAAGGAAAATACCAGAAGGATCTGGTCTATCTCAATGATTATATAATGTACGTTGTGGAAGACATTTCCGGGGCTGATGTAGATAAATACCATTATGAAATCAATTTTCTCCCGGAGTGGGGCGTAAAAGTTACTCACGAAGATTAATTGCGCCGGCGCAATTCCCAACGAATAATGCACGCAGAGATGCGTGTTATTTTTATGCCTTTTTCCTGCCAGGCGTTAAAGAAGCAGGGAAAATCCAACAGCGAATGGCCCGGGCACGAGAGTGAATAGGCTGGGCGGAAAGGACACGAAACTATGAGAAAGAAACATTTTTATTGCAGAATCCCAATGAATCTGCAGATCTTCGCAGACGGCGGAGCCGGAGACGATGCTGGGGCCGATGGCGGCAATGGCGGCGGAGCCGGAGGAGCAGACCAGGGAGGAACAGAACTTCCGTCATTCGATGATTTTCTGAAAGGAGAAGGAAATCAGGCAGAATTTGACCTCCGAGTAAAAAAAGCAATCGATACGGCAGTGACCAAAGCGCAGGAAAAGTGGCAGGCACTGACCGATGACAAGTTGTCCGAGGCAGAACGTCTTGCCAAAATGACGAAAGAAGAGAAAGAGCAGTATCAGCAGCAGAAGAAAGAAAAAGAGCTCTCCGACAGAGAAGCGGCAATTACCAGAAAAGAGCTGATGGCAGAGGCAAAAAATACACTTGCCAGTGATGGATTGCCGCAGGAGCTGGCGGAGGTACTCAATTACACGGATGCAGATTCCTGTAAAAAATCCATGGAGAAAGTAAAAACTGTATTTCAGAAAGCAGTAGAAACTGCCGTGGAGGAGAAACTGAAAGGCGGGAAGCCGCCGAAAAAAGCACCGGAAACTGATCCACAGAAAACCCAGGAACAGCAGGTGTATAACCTGATGATGGGAAAAATTTAAAGGAGAGTGAAAAATATGGCACTTAATACATTAGCAACAGCAACACTGTTCCAGAATACATTGGACAAAGTAGCGGTTCAGGAAGCAACTACCGGCTGGATGGATGCCAATGCAGGACAGGTCATCTATAATGGAGGATCCGAAGTAAAAATTCCGAAAATGACAGTGCAGGGAATGGGCGATTACGATCGAGATAATGGATATCAGCGTGGGTCTGTTACTTTGGAGTATGAAACCAAAAAGATGACCCAGGATCGTGGCCGTCAGTTCCAGTTGGACCCGATGGACATTAATGAAAATAATTTTGTTACGACGGCGGCTGCAGTGATGGGAGAATTCCAGAGAACACAGGTTGTACCGGAGATTGATGCATATCGTATTTCGAAGCTTGCAACAGATACAATCGCAGCAAAAAAAGCCGGAATGATCGGCTATTCTTATATTCCGGGAGCAGCATCAACATCTGCCTTACGAAAACTCAAAGAGGGAATCAAAGCTGTAAGGGAAAATTATAATGGAGCTCTTGTATGCCAGGCCACACCAGATCTCATCATGGAACTGGAATTAGAGCTTGCGGGTAAACTTACCGCCGTGACTTTTTCCAAAGGCGGAATTCAGACTCAGGTTCCTGCAGTGGATGGAGTACCGCTGATCTCTACGCCGTCCAATCGCATGTATACAGCAATTAAAATTAATGATGGAAAAACAAGCGGTCAGGAAAAGGGAGGATATGAAAAGGGAACGACAGCAAAGAAGTTGAATTTCTTTATCTGCCCGACAACTACACCAATCGCGGTGACAAAGCAGGATATTATGCGTATCTTTGACCCGAACATCAACCAGAAACTGAATGCATGGCAGATGGATTATCGCCGGTTCCATGATATTTGGCTTCTGGATAACAAACTGGATTCCATCTATTTAAGCATTCAGGAGGCAGAGGGATGAGACTGAAAAGAGGAAATGTTGAGAGGGAAGCGGATGGGATCAAGGCAGAACAGCTCCTGAAAGATGGATTTGAGAGGGTAGAGACTGTTAGAGCACAAAGCCCAGAGGTTTCCGTCAAAAAAGATCTTTTAGAGATGACTGCCGAGGAATTAAAAAATCTTGCAAAAGAAAAGGGGATTTCCGGTGTATCCGCACTGACAAAGGCGGAACTGCAGGAAGTCCTGAAGGATGTGGTCTGAGATGACCGAACTGGAAAAACTGAAGATCCTGACCGGTGAGAAAGACGAAGAGCTTCTGCAGATCCTCTTAGAGGATGCGGAGGCTTTCGTTTTGTCCTATACGAATCGCACCCACCTCGTGTCCGGCCTGGATAAGGCAGTCCGGGATCTGGCAGTTATCGCCCTGAACCGGATGGGAACCGAGGGCGAGGCGGCGCGCACCGGATCCGGGGAGAGCTACACATTCAACGATGCTCCAAAGCAGATCTACGATGTGCTGAACCGGTACCGGCTGGCAAGAGTAGGAGGGAAAACGTTTGAGGCTGAAAAGAAACAGACTGGTGGAGCTGAAGCACTGTCCTCTTGAGCAGAAAAAGGATAACGAGGGCGGAACCTACATCGAATATGGTTCTGCCGTTCCCTTCCAAGCGGAAATGTGGGCTGCCGGCGGGCGGATCCAGAGTGAAATGTATGGAATACGCCTGCCGAATATCCGCAATCTTCGGATTGACGGGACATACATGGAGAATTCCGGGAAGAACGGAAAACTTTCGTATACAGTGGCGGACGGACCGACAATTTCCGTAAACGATGGCATCTGCATCAATGGGGATCAGCCGGATTACAAGGTAATTGCCATCTATCCCTATCGTTATCTGACTCTGGAGGTGGAAAAGCTATGATTCTTGGAACGAAAGATGTCACAAAGATGCTGAAAAATGCCTCAGAGCTTGAGATCAGCAAAGCGGTTTCAAAAGGAATCAAGCTGGTCCAGTCCGCGGCGCGGGCGGAATGCCCGGTAGATCACGGTGAACTGAGGGGAAGCATTTTCACAGTGGTAGAGGCAGAAGGCCGGAATGTAACCGGCATCTGTTATACAGATAAGAAATACGGTCCATATGTGGAATTTGGTACCGGCCTGAAGGGACAGGCGAACCACGAGGGCATATCGCCGGATGCAACGCCGGTTTATACACAATCGCCTTGGTGGATCCACGAAGGCAGTGGCTGGAACGAGGTTGACAGGGAGACTGCAGAAAAATGCGGCTGGTTCTACATTGACACACCGGAGGGCAGATTCTATCAGTGTACCGGACAGGCAGCGCAGCCTTTTATGTATCCGGCACTGAAGAACAATGAGAAACAGATTGAGCAGGTGATACGAGAGGAGCTGAGAAAACAGTTTTGAAGAACGTAAAAGATCAGGTATATGCGGCGCTGGATGCCGTATTTGAGAATGTGACGGACCAGTACCCGAAAGACTGGGCGGCACTGCCTGCGGTGCAGTACACAGAAGAGGATAATAAGGTATACGAGCGCACGGACAAGGAAGAAAAATCCTATGTGCGGTACCGGATTGATATTTGGAATAACCGGTCTACATCCGAAGCCGCCATGCAGGTAGATGCTGCATTGTCGAAGCTCGGTCTGGTGCGAATCCTCTGTCAGGACACGCCGGATCCGTCCGGCATGAAGCACAAGGTGATGCGTTACGAAGGAATTATCGATATGGAGTCGGAGCAGGTATTCTGGCCGGCTTAGGAAAGGAGCAAATATGTTAGCAAATGGTGCAAAATTAGGATACAAGAAACACGGTGCGGCAGAAAGTGCCTACACAGATCTTCCAGGTCTGAAAGAGATTCCGGAGATTGGAGTGGAGGCCGAGAAGGTGGACAACACCTGCCTGACAGATACTCACAAAGTATATGAGCAGGGAATCGGCGATCTGCCGGAAATGACTTATAAGTTCAAATACGACAATACAAAAGCTACTTCTCCGTATCGGCTCATGAGAACTGCGCAGGAGAACAAGGATCTGCTGGATTTCCAGGAAACGGCAGCAGATGGTACAAAGTGCAGCTTCAGCGCGTACGTTTCCGTAAAGCGTACCGGTGGTGGTGTCAATGGTGTGGTTGAGTTCGAACTGACTATGCTGGTACAGAGTGATCTTACCTGGACGGATCCATCGTAAAGAAGCGAAGAAAGAGAGGGTACATAAATGAGCGAATTTGCTGGCGGCATTGATGAAGAAATCGGTGTAGAGGAGAAAGAAAAATCCGACAAAATCACAAGCATCGAGGAGAAAAAGCCGAAAAGACGGCCGTTTCACTACTGGGAAGTAGGGGACAGAAAACTGAGTTTGAAGCTGAATACGCGGATGATTGAGATTCTGGAGAACAAATACAAGATGAATATCATGAATCTGGTTGCCGGCGGTGATATCCCGCCGCTGTCTGTCATGATTACGGTAGTGCAGGCGGCAGCAGCTCCGTGGACACACAAGCTGAAATACGAGGATGTCCAGAAATTGTATGACAAATGGACCGAGGACGGCGGCGATCAGATCACCTTCTACACCCAGATCGTCATGCCGACGATGGTGGTTTCCGGTTTTTTCCCGCAGGATCAGGCGGACAGTATCATGAAGAGCCTGGAAGAGGCAGAAGAAATGATGTAACGCTTGTTTCTGATGATCTGGATGAGCTGTACGAACAGGCTCTGGACTGCGGCATCCGCCCGGCGCTCTTCTGGGAACTGTCGCCGCTGGAGGTTGCGGATCTGATGGCAAGTTACCATCGGAAGGAACGCCGGAAATTCAAGCAGCAGGTGGGGCTGTCCTTCCTGCAGGCGGAAGTGACCGCGCGGTATGTGTCGTTGCAAAAAGGAGATCCGCTTCCGGAGCCGTGGGAGTATTATCCGACACTGTTCGAGGCAGAAAAACAGGCATTCGAACAGGAAAAACTGAAAGAGTATTACGAAAAGCGGCGGGAAGATGCCGCGAGATACAACCAGAGACGGCATCAGACAGAGGAGAACTGATACCGTCTCTCTTTTTGAGAATTGAGGAAGGAGGTGAAAACGATGGCAGAAGATCTTGCAAAATTGCAGGTTAAACTCGAAGCACAGGCAGATGAATATGTCAAAGAGCTCAAAAGGGCTGACTCTGAAACAAAAAGAGCAGTTGCCAGCATGACAAAAGAAACCGAGCGCCTGAAAAAGCAGTATTCCAGTATGGGTATGTGGAAAAATACCGGAAAATTGATTGCAGATTCCGTGAAACATGCGATTCCAAACATCAAAGCTATGAATGCTGAGATAAAAAACTACGTGAAAGAAGCGCAGGTAGCTGCCGGTATCAAAGTGTATACCGACGAGTATGCTGAAACGCGAAGAAACATTGAGAAAACCAGGAAAAAGCTCAATGAACTGCGGCAGGAAGAAAAGGCATTGCAGCAGATGGGAGAAAGCAGCGGCGAGTCGGACAGGTACCGAAGTCTCAGAAAATCCGCTGAAAAAACGCAGGCGGAACTGGATACACTGCATGAAAAAATGAAAAAACTGGAAGACGACGGTGATGCACAGGAATATACTCCGAAATATCAGAAAACGATTGACGCTATGCTTGCAGAGAAGAAACGTGTAGAAGAACTGCAGAAGGAACTTGATGCAAGACGAAAAAGCGGATCTTCTATGACTTATATCACAGAGCAGGGGAAACTTGGAAATGCGAAAGATGATCTGGAAGAAAGCAGAAGAAAAGTAAAAGATCTGGAAAAGCAGTTGGAGGATCTGGAGAAAAGAGGAAAAGACTGGCAGCCGACCGAAGCGGCCAGAAAGCTCTCAGACCAGATGGATCAGACATCAGAAAAGCTTGGAAAATATCGTACAGAGATGACGGAACTTCGAGCAGACGGTGTAGATCGCGGAACCGATGCGTGGATCAAGAACCAAAAAGAGATTGCAAAAACTCGTGGTGAGATGGAAAAGTACAAAACCATGAGCAGGAACATGGAATCTTCCGGTGAAGATGTGAAAAAAGGCACTGGCGGCGCAGTAGCCAGTGTCAAGGCAGTTATCAACGAAATGAAAAAGTCTCTCAGCCAGACAAAAGTCGGCAGCTTTGTATCAAAAGGCTGGGGTGGTGCTACCAAACTTTTCAAAGGCGTAGCATCCGGGGCGAAGCTTGCAGCGACAGCAATCAAGAAGTGTGGTGGAGCAGCCGCATCTCTGATCCATCGTTTCAGTAACGGCATTTCCGCCGTCGGGCGGTTTGCAAAAGGTCTTTTAAGCCTTGGCAGAGGAGCCAGAAATACAGCTGGCGGATTTCAGGGCGGTCCGAAGGGACTACTGATGTACGGACTGGGGATTCGTTCCCTCTTCGCACTGGTCAATCGTCTGCGCAGTGTCCTGACAGAGGGCATGAACAATCTGGCGCAGTACAGCGACAATACCAACGGCAGTCTTTCCATGCTGATGTCGTCTTTGACACGGCTGAAAAATGCGCTGGCAACAGCCTTTGCGCCGATTCTGAATGCAGCAGCTCCAATGCTGAATCTTTTGATTCAGAAGGTAACCGAGGCCGTAACGGCGCTGGGGCAGTTCTTTGCGTCGCTGACCGGTCAGTCCGGCTTTGTAGCGGCTAAGAGGGTCAATCAGGACTATGCCAAGAGTTTAAATTCCAACGCAGACAGTGCGAAGAAAGCCAACAAAGAAAATAAAAAACTACAGAACACACTGTTCGGCTTCGATCAGATCAACAAGCTGAACGATAATTCCGACGGTGATGATACCGCAGACACCAGTACAGGAGGTGGTTTAACACCGGCGGACATGTTCGAGTCCGTTCCGATCAACAGCAAAGTAAGCGATTTTGCCAAAAAGCTGAAGGATGCATGGAAAAATGCAGATTTCACGGAGATCGGACAGATTGTCGGTATTAAGCTCAATGATGCGCTGAATCAGATTTCGTGGGGACCGATTCAGAAGACAGCACAGAAAGTTGGTAAGTCCATTGGTACCTTTATCAGTGGTTTCGTTGAAGTGCCAGATCTTGGCACCAACATCGGAAAAGCGATCGCTGAGGCGGTCAATACAGGTGTTGGAGTCATCAATGCCTTTCTGGACAATACCAGATGGGATTCTGTCGGAAAATTTATCGGTGATGGGCTAAACGGTGCGGTTAATACTGTAGACTGGTCGGGAATTGGTCACATGTTTGCGCAGAAGTGGAATGCAATCTTTACCACCATTGGAGAAGTTGCCAGAACCTTTAAGTGGTCTAATTTTGGAAGAAATTTAGCGTCTGGACTCAATAAAGCGATTACCGATTTTGACTGGGCTGGAAATGGAGCGCGAATCAGCGACCTTGCACTTGGCCTGCTTAATACGCTTACAACTTTTCTGGAGCAGACAGACTGGGTAAAACTCGGCGCATCCATCAAGTCATTTATTGCGGCCATTGATTGGAAAAGTATTGGAACAGAACTTTCACGGGCAATTGGAGATATCTTTGGCGCACTTGGTGCTATTGTCGGCGGTTTGGTAGGTGATGCCTTTAAAAATGCTCAGAAATATTTTGCTCAGAAAACGAAGGAATGCGGCGGTAACGCTTTCCTTGGATTCCTTAAGGGAATTCGGGATGCAATTATAGGCATCGGAGCTTGGATCAAGAAGAATATTTTTGATCCGTTTATGAAAGGCTTCAAAAGTGTATTCGAGATTCACAGCCCGTCCAAAGTTATGGCTGAGATGGGAAAATATCTCATCGAAGGCATGTTGAATGGAATCACGGATAAGATCTCCGATATCAAGCAGAAATTCTCCGAAATCAAGGATGCCATCAGTAAAAAATGGGAGGAAGTAAAGACAGATACCTCGAAAAAGTGGAAACAGATCAACGATGATACGTCGAAGAAAATAGCGAATCTCCGCGATGATGCCAAAACAAAATTTGAGGAAATCCGTTCCAAAATTTCAGATAAATGGTCTTCTGTACGTCAGAACACGGAGATAAGCTGGAATAACACGAAGACCAGCCTTGCCCAGAAATGGTCTGGGATCCGCTCGGATGCGTCGTCAAAATTCGAGAATATCCGCAGTACAGTGGCTCAGAAGTGGACAAACCTGCACGGAAATACGACTTCCACCTGGTCTCAGATTGGCAGCAGTCTGAAAAATACTTGGTCAGATTTGAAGGGCAATGCATCTCGGGCGTTCGGAACGATCAGTGATAATATCTTAAACTGTTTCCGGAATTTGAAAAATTCCCTGAAAAGCACGATGTCCGGCGTGGCAAATGCCATCATTTCCCCGATCGGCAGTGCGGTCAACGGCGTGATCAGCGGTGTAAACTGGATTCTCGGAAAAGTCGGTAGCAGCAAGTCGTTCGCAAAGTGGCAGGTACCGAAGTTCGCCAATGGATCCGAAGGCCTGCAGGCGGATACGCTTGGAGTGGTCAACGATCAGCCGGGAGGAATCTATCGAGAGATGGTTATCCGCCCCGATGGCAGTGCTTTTGTGCCGCAGGGCAGGAATGTTCCGCTGATGATGGAAAAGGGCACGCAGATCGTACCGGCGAAGCAGACACAGCAGTATTTGAGCATGATGCCGCACTTTAAAACCGGTATCGGAACCAAAATCAAGGATACTATTTCGGATGTATGGAGCTACGTATCTCACCCTTCGAAGCTTGTGGATCTGGCGATTGAAAAGTTCGCAGACGTTGGAAATGCTGCGGAACCGGGACTCAGCATCGCCAAAGGTGTTATCTCGCAGGTCAAGGGCAGCATCACAGATTTCGTCAAAAATCTTTTCAGCGAATCTGCACCAAAAGTAAATTATGTTGCCAGCAAGGGTGTGGAGCAGTGGCGGTCACTTGCCATTAAGGCACTGCAGCTGACCGGTCAGTATTCGGCGGCAAACTTGAACAGCCTGCTGTACCAGATGCAGACAGAATCATCAGGCAACCCGAATGCTATCAATCTGTGGGACAGCAACGCAAAACGCGGTACCCCATCCAAAGGCCTGATGCAGGTAATTGATCCGACCTTCCGCGCATATGCGATGGCACCATACAATCAGAATATCTGGGATCCGCTCAGCAACATGATTGCGTCCATCCGGTATGCAGTAAGCCGATACGGCAGTCTTGGAAGGGCATACCGGGGTCACGGATACGCATCCGGCGGCTTCCCGCAGAACGGAGAGTTCTTCATGGCACGCGAATCCGGACCGGAGCTTGTAGGCCGGATGGGCAGCAGAAACGCGGTTGCCAACAACGATCAGATCACAGAGGGCATCAAAGGTGCCGTTTTTGAAGCTATGCTGGACGCATTCCAGGCAGGCGGTATTTTTGAGCAGAAATCCGATGCGAACAAGGACGTTACCCTGGAGCTGACGATCAAAGCCGATTCGGAAACTCTATATAAGGTCGTTCGGAAAGGCAAAGAGAAACACGATGGAAGATACTATGTGATTGAAACAATTTAGGAGGCGGGTACATGGATGATATGATTAGCGTTGACGGGAAAATATTCAAGTGCCCGGCATCATTCAAATGGAAAAAGAGCGACATCAGTGCAAGCGACGCGGGAAGAACGGATGATACGCAAATGCACAAGAACAAGGTGGGCGAAAAGCGCACCTTGTCTCTTGGCTGGATCTGCCTGTCAAAAGCGGAAATACATGAGATTCTGGTGGCGTTCGAACCGGAGTATGTGAATGTTACATATTGGGATCCATTGGATGGAAAGGACATGACGCGGCGGTTTTATACCGGCGATATGGAAGCGGATGTGAAATGGTGGGCGAAAGGCCGCGAACGGTATTCGACATTAAATTTTGAGGTCATAGAAAGGTAGGAAAACATGCGGACATTATCAGAAAAGTTTAAGGAACTTCAGGAAGAGCATCCGGGGCAGGTCCTGCGTTTTGTGGACCTTACGCTCAAAGATGGAACTGTTCTGAATTTGACCAATCATCAGTTGTGGGATAAAGGATTTCAGTTCGAGGATGCTGTTTCGGGAGAGAGCAGTTTTGATATTGGATCGGTGATTGTTAATCAGTGTATCATCAATATCAATAACATATATAACGATTACAGCAACTATAATTTCGAAGGTGCGGAAGCGGTCTGCTATCTCGGCATGAATGTAGGTGAGAGTACACAAAAGATCGAGAAGATCCGGATCTGCACAATGTCAGTTGTGGAAGCCCCATATCAGAATAGTTCTATTATTTCTTTAACCTGTCAGGATAATGCCCGCAAATTCGACCGGGACTATGCAGAAAGCAAGCTTTCGTATCCGGCCACCAGATCGCAGATTATCCGGGATGCCTGCAATGTATGCGGTGTAACACTGGGGACGGTATCTTTTTACGACGATGATTATGTAGTGCAGGAGCGCCCGGCAGATGAGGCATTAACCTTCCGCCAGGTGCTTTCCTGGACAGCACAGCTCGGGTGCCAGTGGATGAGATGCGATGAATACGGACATTTATGCGTCGGATGGTATCCGTTGGAACCAAAAGCAGAAGATTCACTTAAGATTCGAAGCACGATTGGACTTACTGTTAACTTGGAAGAAGTTGTAATCACAGGCCTGAAGGTGACAGAATACACAACAGATGATTCCAATGGAACATCGTATCTGTATGGAACAGAAGGATATGTTCTTTCTATTGATAAGAATCAGCTGATCACAGCGGGAACCGGAAAGGATGCCGCTGAAAAGATCGGTCGGCAATGTGTAGGCATGCATTTTCGACCGTTTTCCTGCAGCCAGCTGATGGATATTGCAATGGAAGCCGGAGATGCGGTGGTGGTTACGGATCGGAAAGGGAATACTTATCAGAGCTATGTAACCGTGACAACTCTGAAACCGGGAGAATATCAGAGTGTTGCCTGCAATGCTAAAAGTGCAGAGCGGAACAGTTACAAACGGTACGATGAACTGACACAGGCCTATCTTGCACAGAAAAAGCAGTATCAGGTACAGAAAACGGCGTGGGAAAATCAAATCGAAGAGCTTGGCAAGCGTCTGAAAGAATCGCCGGGTCTCTACACAACTGAGGAAAAAGATTCTGCCGGCGGGAAGATTTTTTACTGGCATAATAAACCGACGTTGAAAGAATCCGATATTATCTGGAAAATGACAGCGGATGCCTGCGGCGTATCCACAGATGGCGGAAAAACGTGGAATGCTGGACTCTCTGTTGACGGTAAACTGATTGGCAAGATCATGAGTACAATCGGCCTTAATTTCAGTTGGGGCGTTGGCGGCGAACTGATAATCCAGGATAAGTCCGGGAATGAAACCATGTATGTCAATGCAGAAACAGGAGAAGTAAGAATCCGAGCCACTTCGTTTTCTATATCTGGAAAAACAGTGAACGACATCGCAAAAGATTATGCGAATAGCACACTGGATGATTTTTTACAGGGCGAATATGCAGATGCGATGACTGAAATTTCGGAATCGCTTGATAAAAAAGCAGAAACATGGTATCAGGATACGGATCCATCGTTGAACTGGAATGAAAGAAGGGAAAAAGAGCCTCTGCAGGACAGCGAAAAGGAAACCATCACAGATTCTAAAAATGAAGATCTTCTTACCGTGTGGGAACGAGAAAAAGTTTCCCATAATGGAGACTTGTGGCATAATACCACAACGAATGTGCAGTATATTTACATCAACGGAAACTGGCAGGAAATGAATGTTCCGGATGAGGTTTTTGATAAAATCGACGGAAAAGCACAGATTTTCGTGGCAGAGCCGGTACCGCCGTATGATGTTGGTGATACTTGGTTTACCGGTACGGAAATCCGAGTCTGCATGACAAAACGAGAGTCCGGCAAATATCAGGCAAGCGATTGGTTGAAAAAGGATGCGTATACAGACGATTCTGCGTTGAACACTTTTTTGAATGGAAGCTATAAAAATACGCTTACGGAGGTTCGCTCGCAGATTGATGGAAAAGCGGAAACCTGGCGGCAGGAAAGTGATCCGGCAGCTGCATGGACTACAACAGCCGAAAAAGCAAAGCACAAAGGAGATTTATGGAATAATACCAAAACACAGAAATCTTATATCTATAACGGTACAGGATGGGAAGAGATGACTTCAACACCGCCTGAAGCTGTCTTTGATATGATTGATGGAAAAGCTCAAATCTTTGTCAGTACACCAGTTCCTCCATACGCAATTGGAGATTTGTGGTTTAACAACCAAACTTCAGATATCTTAACCTGTATAGTAAACAGGGAATCTGGCAAGTTTACAGCGGCCGATTGGCAAAAAAGGAATAAATATACCGACGATTCTGCTTTCACAAAATGGATGAATGGTGAATATTCCAATACACTGCAGGAAGTAAAAGGACAGGTGGATGAAAAAGCAGAAACATGGAGACAATCTGCGGATCCATCAAAATCATGGACAACTACTACTGAAAAAACAAAACATAAAGGGGATCTCTGGTATAACACAACAGAACAGAAGTCCTATATTTACAACGGAAGCACCTGGGAAGCCATGAAGGCGGAGCCGCCGAGTTCCGTTTACGACTCTATTGACGGAAAAGCGCAGATCTTCGTAAACACGCCAAAACCGCCATATGATGTGGGAGACCTGTGGTTTAACGATTCTACATCAGACATTATGACCTGTGTTACAGGAAGGAAAAGTGGAAATTACGTTTCTTCGGATTGGCAGAAGAGGAACAAATACACAGATAATACGGCAGTAGATGATCTGAATAAGAAATTGAATCAGGAGGAGATCTTCAACCGCCTGACAAATAATGGAGTGGAGCAGGGCGTGTACATGAAAGATGGAAAGCTCTATTTGAATTTCACTTATGCACTGGGCGGTGTTTTAAAGCTCGGCGGAAAAAATAATGGCAATGGAGAGCTGCAGGTTTATGATGAAAATGGAAATGTAATTGGATCCTTGTCTAAAAACGGCTTTCGTATTGAACAGGCAGAAAAGATTAGTTTAGGCGAATATTTTAACTATGATTCCAGTGGAAAAATTAATGGAAACAAAGATGTATTTTTGGCTATGGGCGGATGGCAGATCAAAAAAACAACGGTATACGATGAACCAGCTGAGTATTGGGAAACTTCCGGAAGTCAGTTAAATGGAATTGGTGCTTATGGTCCATGGGCTTTCTGGGGAGGCTGGAACGGAGGAAGTGCGTTTAAAAAAGAAAATTACAAATTTCTCGTTACAGAAGATGGTGTGTGCAAGGCGATGTCCTGGGTAACCGGTTCTCGCGCGGAGTGGAAACAGGATATTCGAGAATACGAAGATGGTGCGTTGGAAAAAGTCCTTGGCTCCACCGTGTATCGATATCAGCTGAAAGAACATCCCAAAAATGAAGAGGGAAAACATATCGGATTTGTTATTGGCGACGGATATGCATTGGCGGAGGATATGTTAGACGAGAGCAAAAGTAGCGTTGACATGTACAGCGCTTTGGGAATTGCCTATAAAGCCATTCAGGAATTGAATGCAAAGGTAAACCGGCTGGAAGGAGAAATAGCATCGTACAGACAGGAGGCAGAAAATGGCAAGATTTGAAGAATATCTGGAAAAAACAGAACCAGAAGATACCGATATTTCAGTTCTGTATGATGGAGATGAAAATGCGACGAAGAAATTTTCATTGGGAAATCTTGTCAAATGGATGCTGAACCGCGCGAAAATAGGTCTGTTGGAAACCAATGCAAAAACTGTGACGGATTCTATTAATGAAGTGAATACTCGTGCAAAGACCAATACGGCAAGGATTGAAGCGATTGAGAAGAATCCTGTGAAATCTGAAAATTTGAATGGGCAGGTTTTTGGACTGGCTTGGATTTATTGGACAAACAATCTTGTGACTGGAGATGGGCTTGAAAATGATGCTATTACCTATTCTAAACATGATATTATTGCTACACAATGTTTACATTTGGATAAATTGGCATCGTCTAAACCAACTTTGACTTCGGATAGCATTATCATTTTAAAACGAGCAAAAGAATTAAATCCAAAATTAAGACATTTTGAATATATACAATCAGATAGTGGTAGAATAGATTTTTCTTATAATGGGGATCATGCACATTTAAATCCCAATGGATCGTGGGAAGGATCAACTGCTGATCTATCTGGAAGTTCGAGGATTTATACGTTTGCTCAGTTTTGTGACTGGTTTGATTGGTTTAAGAAACAAGGCGCAGATGGTGTCTTTTTTGATGATTGGGGATATGACTTTGCAAAAGAAGATATTTGTTATCAGTTCGGATGGAATCCGGATAATTATGAAAATTTAAATGCAACCAAAAATGAAAAATGGAAAAAGCTAATTGATGCATGTCACGAAAGAGGATTAGCTGTAATTACTAATGGAGGCACACCTTTTGAAATAGGTGATTGGTACACACATCTTGATGAAAACGATATTATTGCTTTGGAATCCTGTATGATTTCATCAGCAGGAAATACATGGAATAACGGTCATAAATCAATATATAATTATTATACAAATTGGTATAGTACCGGAAAATGCAAAGCAAAATTGTGGTCTTTAGATTATACTCCAAGTGGATCTAAAGAATTTAAAAATCAAATCCTTACATATTTATGTGCAATGGGATTAGCCTGTGGGGTGAATTATATATCAATGGGTGTAGCAGGGCGTATTGAAAAACCATTTTTTGTTGAAATTTTCACGCGTGGCACTCAGAAAAAAATAGTTAAAATCGACGATAATACATATTCATTAAGCGTTGGAAGACATCAATTAGAAGTGCATAGATGGTCTGGGCTTTCAGGTGCAGTGAGCCAGAGTAATATATCAAAAAATTATTATATTTATGATGGAGAAACTTTTAATAATGGTTTCAAACTGGCTTCTACTTCAAATTATGAGTTATCTAAGCAGATGAACAATGTAACAAAGACAATAGGAGGTCTAACTGAAGATACACGTAAAAACGCTTCATCATATTGGAGAATGGCTATTGACGATTGGCAAGAAAGTTTAAGCTATTTAGATTATAACAATTTAATTTTACAAAATGCATCGAATTTTGTTTGTAATTATCCTGGGCAAGCGTTGGCAGAAATTGTTAAAAATAATGATGGGACTGTCGATCTAATAATAAAATATATTAATGGTAATAGCGTGCATGTCTCTTTTGACGTTATTACCTCGTCGAATTATGAAAACTTTAAACTTACAGGAGAATCATTAGAGTTTGGATTTTCTGATGTTATTTTTGATATGGAGGAAGGTAGTTGGACATTACCAAATGGAACAGCATATTATGGGTCAAGTCTCTGGGCAATCCCCTCTTTTAGACCTCATCTTGTATATACCGTAAATGGGACATCTAAAGATATAGAATATATAAAAGGTGTATCAAGTGATGTAGGAGAAACTAATGGGCATTACGAGAGAACACAACGCGGAGAAATCACCGCTGCAAAGGTTTATGTCTGGATTCGTTCGCCAGGAGAATCCAGTTTAATAAATGGCACTGTAACTCTAAAAAATCTGTATTTGATAGACACGGGGGAACATTCTGATGAAATTTCAAAACGATGGTATACGAATATTTTTCCAACATCATTTAATTATGCTTCTGCTTTGAACGTGGTACAAAAGAGAAGTTCAAAAAATGGATGGCCAGTTGTAGATATAACTGCAACATCTACCGATCCATGGGGATGGGCTTGTTATAAATTATCTGGTGATGAAATTATACAATTAAGAGGGCATACGATTGAATTAGGATGTTCTACGATGATTTTTTCAAATGGTTATACCGGACATCAACTTTCCAATTACTCAAATTATGCATTTGGAATAGGGGTTAATACCGATAATCCAAATTCGTATAGATTATATTCAGATACAATAATGAAATCGAGTGTATGGGATGAAAAACTTGTTTGTCTTACTTGTACTATCCCAGAAGATGCAACAAGTATATGTGTTGGTTTTAGGAGTTATGGTTATCCAGCTAAAACAATTGTATCCTTAAAGAATGTATATATGTATGATTTGCAAGAAGAAGTATCTATTCGAGGAAAAGATAGCACAAACGCGTCATTACGTTTGTGTAGAGTTAAAGAAGAACAAGAAAATTTAACTCCATCAAAGATTAAAAACTCTCTTTATGTTACGGAAAAAGGTAGAATATATTCATATGACCTTAAAGGGAATAAAGTAGACATTGCCGGAAGTATATACGCTGGAGCCGTAGAAGCAGGTTATAATGGAAATCCGAACGAATTTGGAGCTGAATTATATGAACTTATAAAGGGGAAATAGCCAATGACAGAGATTCGAGCAGGACCGGAAACGGTCTTATTTTTATATTCAACTTTAAGAAAGAGAGACGGAACAGTGAACGAAATATTAATGCAGACATATACTATAGCACTTCCGGTACTTCTGGGGTACATTGTTTGGCTTTTGAAAAATCAGAAAAGGGATCGAGACGCGAATAGTAAGGGAACTATGCTGCTGCTCAGGGTCCAGCTGATCGAGTATCACAGCAAATACACACAGCTGGGAGATATTCCATCTTACGCTTATCAGAATTTTTGCGAAATGTACGAGGCCTATCATGCACTGGGTGGAAACGGCATGGTCACAAAGATGAAGCAGGAAATCGATGAATTACATATCAAAAAGAAAGGTGATTAATTATGGAACAGATTATGAATTATGTGAAACCGGAACTGATCATTGTAGCTATTGCCCTGTACTTCCTGGGCATGGGCCTGAAACAGGCACAGGCTGTAAAGGACAAGTATATTCCTCTGATTCTCGGCGGCGTGAGCATTGTACTGTGTGCTATCTGGGTGCTGGCTACCAGTGAGGTGTGCACCGGTCAGCAGGCGGCGATGGCCGTCTTTACAGCGGTCACGCAGGGCATCCTTGTGGCGGGGCTGAGCAATTATGTGAATCAGATTATCAAGCAGACACAGAAATCAGAGTGAGGGCGGCCAACAACCGTCCTTTTTTGCGCCGGCGCAAATCTGCCGGAGAAAGGGAAGTATCATGAGAATTGACAGATCTTTTATCAGCAACCAGAACACCTACGAAGAGAACGATCCGCGGTGTATTGTAGTCCACAACACAGATAATTTCAGAGCGGGTGCCGATGCCCGCACACACGCAGAAGCACAGCATAATGGTGAGCTGTCCAATATGTCTGCCCACTATTACGTTGATGATGGAGAAACGGCGTACCAGGCAGCACCACACAGCCGCGGATGCTGGCATGTAGGCGTTAATTACGGAGGGACGAATCTGTTTGGAAAATATGGAAACCGGAGCAGCATCGGCGTAGAAATGTGTGTGCAGCAGGGGTACGATTACGAGAAAGCATTCCAAAACACGGTGGCCGTGGTCAAGGAGATCATGCATGAGACCGGCATCCAGGCGAGCCGCGTATACCGTCATTATGATATCTGCAGCAAGCACTGCCCGAGCCAGATCATGAATAATGGAGATTGGGAACGCTTCAAGAAGCTGATCAGTTCCAGCTCTTCGGATACGCCGAAGCAGCCGGAGAAGAAAACATATGATCCGGGAGTTTACAAAGTCAATACTGACCTGAATATTCGGGAAAAGCCGGATGCAGATAGCCGATGCGTCGGAACAATCAAAGACCGCGGCAGCTACACCGTCACTGAAATCCAGAATACAAGCTGGGGACGGCTGTTATCCGGCGCTGGCTGGATTAACTGCCATACTAAGTATTGCACTTATGGCGGTGCAGCTCCGAAAGAGGAGCAGAAACCGACCGCAAAAGCGATCTCAATTGATGGCGTATGGGGTCCGGAGCTTACCCGCCGCCTGCAGGAGATCTTCGGGACCGGCGTGGACGGGAAAATCAGTAACCAACCCACGACAAACAAGAAATACTGCGTCGGTATCACAGCGGCCGAGTGGAGCAATCATCTGTCCGGCGGATCAGCTCTGATCAAGGCCATCCAGAAATGGTCGGGGGTAACTGCTGACGGATACATCGGACCACAGACCATCCGCGCGATGCAGCGTAAGCTCGGCACACAGGTTGATGGTGTGATCAGCAATCCATCCGCGATGGTACGCGCCCTGCAGGAATGGTGCAATCGCCAGTAATCGGCCAACAAAAAAGCCCCGGGGATCTCCGGGGCAAAAAGAAACGCCGCAGCTACGCGGCGAAAAGAATTGTTCTTTTTTCTGACCATTTTGTGTGTTCTGGTCACGTGTTATGATAACATATATATAGAAGAAATGCAATAAAAAATCCCGGGCAAATTACCCGGGAAACATATTGTATCATCGAAATATTTACAGTTACAGCATATCATCTGGTATTGCATTCCGGTGGCCCGGATGGAGAGATGGGCGCATCCATGCGGTATCTCTCTCAGCGTTTCACAGCACCGAACCGAATTGTAGCGGGGGTGTTGAATGATGTTGGTACCGAGGAATTAGCTCATCTCGAAATGGTATCCACGATCGTTCATCAGCTTACCTGTAATCTTTCGCTGGAAGAAATTCAGAATTCCGGTTTTGCTAATTACTATGTAGACCACACAGCCGGAATCTGGCCACAGGCGGCTGGCGGAGTTCCGTTTAATTCTTGTGAGTTCCAGTCGAAAGGTGATCCTTTGACAGATTTGTTCGAAGACCTCGCTGCGGAGCAGAAAGCCCGGTCAACGTATGATAACATCCTTCGTTTGGTAAAAGATCCTGAAGTTGCAGATCCGATTCGTTTCCTGCGGGCACGTGAGGTTGTGCATTTCCAACGTTTTGGTGAAGCGCTGCGTTCTGTACAGGACGAATTGAATTCGAAGAACTTTTATGCGTTTAATCCGTCGTTTGATGCAAAGACTTTCTGTGCGGCACCGCAGCCAGGGGCAGGTCAGGGGAATTGCTGCACAAGATAGTAAATTAAAAATCAAAGAACAGCACACCACTGGAAAATCCCATCTGAAAAACAGGTGGGATTTTTTGGGTTTACAGTAAGAAATTCTTATCCAGTCGTAAATCATTATCCCATCATAATATAGAAAAAAGACTTTCAAAAACAGAACAGTCAGAAAGGATGTTCCATGGAAGCAATGAATTATGTAAAGCCCGAACTCATCGTCGTTGCGTTCGTGCTGTATTTTTTCGGTGTTGCTTTGCGGCAGGCACCGGATGCGGACAGCAGGATGGAAAAATCAGTAAGCAGCCCATCCGCCATGGTAAAAAAACTGCAGAAGTGGTGCAACCAGAAATAGAAAAAAGAATACTCAAAGACCCGGTTTTGTGTTATACTGGAAGATAGTTTAAAATGAACAGAAAGAAAAGAGCTTCAAAAAAGACTCGAAGTGTCAAATGTAAAATACAAAAGAGAAAAAATAAAGGTAATTTTTGCATACAGATTCATCGGGGGAATTGCGGCTGACAGGAGAGAACAACAGCAGATGAGAAAAAAGGCAGTAAAAAATGCAGGAATGATACGAATTTATCTGAATATGGCATGGAAACTTTTGCAGAAAAACCTGCTTAGCATCGTGATATTTGAGACGGTCTACCGCCTGTTTTCCAGCCAGCTGGTTTCAAGACTCGCCAATGCGGCGATCAACTTTTCCTTAAAACAGCTGGGAACGAGTTATATGACATCGGAAAACTTCAACAAGATCATGTTGCATCCGCTGACCCTTCTGTTGATTTTTGGAATTCTGCTTGTTTTCTTTTTCTGTATGCTGTTTGAAATCTATGCTGTCATGGCGGCTCTGGAGGCCTCCTGGAAACGAAAACGGATTTCCGTTCCTGTCATGATGCTTGCCGGCGGAAGAGGAGCTGCACAGTTTGTGCGTGCCCGCCCGTGGACCTGGTTTTTTTACATGGCAGCGAGCTTCCCGTACCTTTGGCTGCACAGCAGCTACAGCGCCATCCGCAGTATGAAACTGCTTCAGGTTTCCCTGACGAAGATTTTCAATGCCTTCCCGGCATACTGGATCCCGGTGGTGCTGACGATTCTGCTTATCGCGTTCTCGTTTGTGTTTTCCTACACCATCCCGTTCCGGTGCATGATGACGGAAAAAGAGAAAAATACCCATCTGCGGGTGCGTCAGACACTGGAAAAACGCGTGCTGCGTGAGCTTGGCATCAACGTCTTTTTCCAGGTGATGATTTTTCTGATTACGTGGGTTTTGTATCTGATTTTCGGAACGGCTGTCGTTGCCTATGCAAAGCTGGTGAAAACGCCGTCTACCGTTGTCAGTACCGTCATCGTCTACGGTGACTGGGTCAAATCGACGATGAGCCTGATCGGCGGAGCGTTCGGCCTTATCGGAAGCATTACGTATCTGTATCTGATTTTTATCCGTTCCTCCCGAAAGGGCTACCAGAAGAGCCGGACAACGAAAAAGCCGAGCTCGAAGCTGGTACGCACCTTCTGCGGTCCGGTAACGGCGGTGGTTCTCACGATCGCCATGCTGGCGGGAGAAACGGTTTATCTTGTATATGCCATGCGCGCAACACGTGCAGAGGCAACGGCTTCCTCCCAGTATATTTCGGTGTCAGCGCACCGGGGCGGAGCCAGAAAAGCACCGGAAAATACGATGAGCGCGATCAAATATGCAGTGGACAGCATGTCGGATTACGCGGAGATCGATGTACAGGAGACGAGTGATGGTGAGATTGTCCTTATGCACGACACAAATCTGAGGCGGACAACCGGTCTGAATGCCAGCATCTGGACCCTGACCTACGATGAAATCAGCCAGCTCGATGCCGGTGTACGATTCAACAAAAAATTCCGCGGCGAGCAGATTCCGAAGCTGGAAGAAGTCATCGCGTACGCGAAAGGAAAAATCAACCTGAATATCGAAGTAAAATACAACGGCCACAACCAGAATATTGTCAAAAAAGTGGTGAAAATCATCGAGGACAATGACTTTGTGGATCAGTGTGTGCTGACTTCCATGAACTACAATTTCCTCAGGCAGGCAAAGAAAATCAATCCGGATATCAAGACCGGGTATACGATGAAAATGTCGTACGGAGGCCTGGAGGATATGGACGCGGCGGACTTCTTTTCTGTAAAATATACGTACATCACAGAAAGCTTTGTAGAGCATGCGCACAGTCTTGGTAAAGAAGTCTGTGCCTGGACGCTGAATTATCAGGGAGATATGCAGCGGATGGTCAACTGCGGCGTGGACAACATTATCACGGACGATCCGGAGCTGGTGCGTAAGGTTATCCTCGGAACGACCGACCGAAATCCGAGCTTTGTCAGCCTGCTTGGCTATGCACTGAAATAGATGGAGTAAAACAATGGAGGTGGAAACTTCATGGCAGAGAAAGTAAACATGCCATCCCAGAAGAAAGAAAAGAAGAAAAAGAGGAAGAAAAAACTTCCTTCGGATTTTTATGATTATAACCTGCTGGCCTGCACTATTTTGCTGGTCAGCTTCGGACTGATTATGCTGTACAGCGCGAGCGCCTACGAGGCGGCCAGTACATTCAAGGGAAATGATATGTATTATTTCACGCATCAGGCGGGGCTTTCTGCTATTGTTCTGGTGGGGATTGTGATATTGTCGAAGTTTGTAGATTATCATAGTGTATGGTTCCAGCGGATTGCAGCACTGGTATACTGGGGAAGTCTCTTTCTGATGGCGGCGGTAAGGTTTACGCCGCTTGGTTATGAAGCCTACGGGGCGAGAAGATGGCTCCGGATCGGCGGTGTCAGTCTTCAGCCTGCGGAGATTGGAAAGCTGGGGCTGATTCTGTATTTGCCATACATTATCCTGAAGATGGGAAAAAATATGCGTACCATCCGCGCAAAAGCGATTGTCCTCGGACTTGGCGTGCTGCAGGCGCTGGCTGCGTGGATTCTGACGGACAACCTGAGTACCGCCATTATTCTGGGACTCATCGCCTGTGTCATTTTGTTTCTGGCGGACCCGGAGGTAAAATTTTATGCGCGTGTGATTCCGGGCGCGGCGGTAATTGGCGTTTTTGCGATTATCATTTTAAAAAATAATCTGCAGATCTTTGAAAGAATAGGCGGTGACTTCCGGTCGAACCGTATCTATGAATGGCTTTCTGGAGGCAGCTATCAGATTCTGCAGGGACTTTATGCGATTGGCTCCGGTGGATTTCTCGGAAAAGGACTTGGCAACAGTACGCAGAAGATTACAACAATTCCGGAAGCACAGAACGATATGATCTTCTCGATCATCTGCGAGGAGCTTGGAATATTTGGCGCGCTTCTTGTATTGCTGCTGTTTGGCTACTTGCTGTACCGTCTGTTTGTGGTTGCACAGAATGCGCCGGACGCGTATGGAATGCTGATGGTGAGCGGCGTTTTTGCACATATTTCCATTCAGGTTATTCTGAACCTGTGCGTCGTTCTGAAACTGATGCCGGCAACGGGAATTACCCTTCCATTTATCAGTTACGGAGGAACATCGGTGCTCTTTATCCTGACGGAAATCGGCATTGCCCTGTGCGTCTCCCGCTTTATTGTGTTCCAGGATGGAAAGAGCGGAGAAGGAGAGGCGCAGGCGGAAGAACAGTAAAAGTAGAAAAATCTATTGACAAATGCCGGAATAACAGATACACTTTTTTCGAAAGAAATACTGGCTGCCGGGTAGAGGCAGGAAGGAGCAGAACAATGTTAGAAAAGATAAAAGAAATTTTAGTAGAACAGCTCAACTGTGATGCAGACAGCATCAACGAAGATACCTCTTTTAAAGATGACCTGGGTGCAGATTCCCTGGATCTCTATGAGATGGTTATGGCATTAGAAGACGAGTACGGAATTGAAATCGACACCGACGAACTGACAGACCTTTCTACCGTCGGCGACTTTATGGAATATTTGAAACAGCACGGCGTAGAGGTCTGAAAAAGAGCATTGCCGCTGGCAAAAGTGGAAGGATGGTGCAGCTCGGAAGAAACGCCGGGCTGTTTTCCATTCTAAATAAATGGTGGAAGGGAACAGACAAAAGGATTGTTCCAGAAAAACCAGAAATCAGGAGAAAAGAAAAATGAGCAATGTAAAAACAAGATTTGCACCGAGCCCGACAGGCCGGATGCATGTAGGAAACCTGCGTACTGCCCTGTATGCGTATCTGATCGCAAAACATGATGACGGAACCTTTATGCTCCGTATCGAGGATACCGACCAGGAGCGTTTCCAGGAAGGCGCACTTGATATCATCTACCGTACCTTAAAAGAGACCGGCCTGGTACACGACGAGGGACCGGACAAAGACGGCGGCTGCGGCCCGTACGTACAGAGCGAGCGTAATGCAGCAGGTCTGTACCTGAAATACGCAAAACAGCTGGTAGAGCAGGGTGACGCTTATTACTGCTTCTGTGACGCAGAGCGCCTGAGCCAGTGCAAGCGTAACGTAGGCGGAAAAGAAATCTCGATCTACGACAAACACTGCCTTGGTCTTTCCAAAGAGGAAGTAGAGGCCAATCTGGCAGCCGGCAAACCGTACGTCATCCGTTTCAATATGCCGACCGAAGGAACCACAACCTTCCACGATGAGATCTACGGAGACATCACCGTAAACAACGAGGAGCTGGAAGACCTGATCCTGATCAAATCCGACGGATATCCGACCTACAACTTCGCAAACGTCATCGACGACCATCTGATGGGTGTAACCCACGTTGTCCGCGGTAATGAGTATCTGTCCTCATCCCCGAAATACAACCGTATTTACGAGGCATTCGGCTGGGAAGTTCCGGTTTACGTACACTGTCCGCTGATCACCAACGAGGAGCATCAGAAGCTGTCCAAACGCTGCGGCCATTCTTCTTATGAAGACCTGATCGATCAGGGCTTCTTAAAAGATGCCATTGTCAACTTCGTAGCCCTTCTTGGATGGAGCCCGGAAGGAAACCGCGAGATCTATTCTCTCGAGGAGCTGGTAAAAATCTTCGATTACCACCACATCAGCAAATCTCCGGCCGTTTTCGATATGACAAAACTCCGCTGGATGAACGGCGAGTACATGAAGGCAATGGACGACGAGAAGTTCTATGAGATGGCGCTTCCGTATATCCAGAAGACAATCCACCGTCCGCTCGATTTTAAGAAAATTGCAGCCATGGTAAAAACAAGAATCGAAGTATTCCCGGATATTGCAGACCTCATCGACTTCTTCGAGGAAGTTCCGGAGTACGACGCTTCGATGTACACGCACAAAAAGATGAAGACAAACGAGGAGACCTCCCTTGCACTTCTTCAGGAAGTAAAACCGCTGCTGGCAGCGCAGGAAGATTTCAGCAATGATGCTCTCTTTGAGATGCTCAGCGCATTCGGAAAAGAAAAAGGATACAAGACCGGTTATATTATGTGGCCGATCCGTACCGCTCTTTCCGGAAAACAGATGACACCGGCCGGCGCAACGGAAATCCTTGAGGTTCTGGGAAAAGAGGAGTCTCTTGCCCGCATCGACAAAGCGATTGAGAAATTATCCAAATGATATATAATAATTCACAGAAAAAAGCGGTGATGCATACCACCGGCCCCATGATGGTCCTTGCCGGACCGGGGTCGGGGAAAACCGCAGTGATTACGGGGCGGACCTGCCAGCTTGTAACGAGCGGCATTTCCGCCTCTCGTATTCTTGTCGTAACATTTACGCGTGCGGCGGCAAAAGAGATGAAGGAGCGGTATTTGAAGGCGATGGGAAAGACGAGTACCCAGGTCACCTTTGGAACGTTCCACGGGGTATTCTACGCGATTCTGCGCCATACGTACCGCATGTCCGGCAACAATATTTTAAGCGAGGAAGAGAAAAAGCGGCTGATGCGCGAGCTGGTCAACCACTATGCCAGAGACCTGGAGGAAGAGGATCTCGAGGAAAATCTGGCGCGCGAAATCAGCACTGTGAAGAACAATCAGATCCCGCTGGAACATTACTATTCCGCCTGTATGCCGCAGGAAAAGTTCCGCGAAATCTATGAGGCGTATGAGAAATGGCGGAAGGAGAACAAAAAACTCGATTTCGACGATCTGATGGTGCAGTGCAAACGTCTCTTTCTGGAGCGGCCGGAGGTCCTTTGCGCCTGGCAGCAGAAATTTCAGTATATCCTGATTGACGAGTTTCAGGACATCAGCCCCGTGCAGTATGAGATTGTGCGGATGCTGGCGCTGCCGGAAAATAACCTCTTTATTGTCGGGGATGACGATCAGTCGATTTATCAGTTCCGCGGGGCCAAGCCGGAGATCATGCTGAATTTTCCGAAAGATTACCCGGGCGCGGCGCAGGTAGTGCTCGATAAAAATTACCGTAGTACGGAATTTATCGTGAAGCGGTCCCAATGCCTGATCCACCACAACAAAAAGCGGTATGAAAAGGCGATTTCCACCGACAACGAGAAAGGCGCTCCGGTTGCAATCCGGGGATATAAGAACCCGCGCGAGGAGATGCGTGCCGTTGCCGAGGAGCTGCGGGAGGCGGAGAAAAACGGCTGTCCATATGAAGAGATGGCGCTTTTGTTCCGCACGAATCTTGGCTGCCGGACAGCAGTAGAGGAACTGATGGAAGCACAGATCCCGTTCCAGATGCGGGATGCCCTGCCGGATCTCTATGACCACTGGATTGCGAAAGATCTGCTGACGTATCTGAATCTTGCGATGGGAAGCCGGAAGCGCGGCGAGTTTTTAAAGATTGCCAACCGCCCGAACCGTTATCTGTCGCGGGATGCCTTTGAGGAGGCGACTGTTTCGTTCGATGCACTTCTGGAATATTACGAAGAAAAAGACTGGATGTGCCAGCGGATCCGCAAACTGGAGCAGGATATCACGACACTGACGCATTTATCGCCGTTCGGCGCGGTCAATTACATCCGCTATGCGATCGGCTATGAACAGTATGTGAAGGAATATGCTGCATACCGACATCTGAAAGAGGATGATCTGATTTCCGTTTTGGACGAGCTGCAGGAGGCGGCAAAGAGCCAGAAAAGCATCGAGGGCTGGTTTGCACATATTGAGGAATACCAGCAGAAGATGAAGGAAAAACAGAAGCAGCGCGCAGAGAGTGCGGAAGGAGTTATGGTTTCCACCCTGCACAGCGTCAAGGGACTCGAGTACGACAAGGTCTATCTTCTTGACGTCAACGAGGGCGTAATGCCGTATCAGAAAGCAGTCCTTGCGGAGGCGATCGAGGAGGAGCGGCGGATGTTCTACGTCGGAATGACGCGCGCCCGGAAAGAGCTGACGCTCTGTTATGTGGAGGAACGGTTTGAAAAGAAAGTCGAGCCGTCCCGGTTCCTGGACGAGGTGATCCAGTAAATTTGTACTGTTGTGAAAGATGTTGAAAATAAATTTACTAATTGATAAAATTTTAACAAATAATACATTGACAAAGTTTTAACAATGAAGTATAGTAATACCTGTAAGCGGGAACAATAAGATGACCGCAAAGCGAGGAGGAAAAACATTATGAAAATTTTATTTTACGATACCCAGAGCTACGACAGAGAATCTTTCGACCGAACCAAAGAGCAGTTTCCAGAAATTGAAGTGGAATATTTAAAAACCGGCCTTGCTGCAAGAACCGCTTCCCTGGCAAAGGGCTACGATGCCGTGTGCGCCTTCGTAAACTCCGATGTCGGAACAAAAACCGTAGAAGCACTGCATGAGGCAGGCGTCAAGCTGATCCTGATGCGCTGCGCAGGCTTCAACAACGTAGATTTAAAGACAGCTGCAAAATACGGCATTGATGTACGCCGTGTACCGGGTTACTCCCCGGAGGCTGTAGCTGAGCATGCGATGACACTGGCCATGACGGTAAACCGCCACATGCACAAAGCATATACGAAAGTAAGAGAAAACGACTTCAGTCTGGGCGGACTGATGGGATTTAACTTCTATCAGAAGACCGCCGGAATCGTCGGAACCGGAAAAATCGGTGCGGCTATGGCAAGAATCTGCCGCGGTTTCGGCATGAAAGTCATTGCTTACGATGTATACCAGAATGAATCCTTAAAAGATTTTGTTACGTACGTAACTCTTGATGAACTGCTGGCACAGAGTGATCTGATCTCCCTGCACTGCCCGCTGATGGACAGCACATACCACATGATCAACCGCGAGAGCATCAAAAAGATGAAAGACGGCGTGATCCTGGTCAATACGTCCCGCGGAGGTCTGGTAAAGACAGACGACCTGATCGAGGGAATCCGTGCAAGAAAATTCTTCGGCGTCGGCCTTGACGTATACGAGGAGGAAACCCCGAACGTATTCGAGGACCGTTCCGATGAGATTCTGGAGCACTCCACCACAGCACGTCTCCTGTCCTTCCCGAACGTTATGATCACTTCACATCAGGGATTCTTCACCGAGGAAGCACTGCGTGCGATTGCAGAGACCACACTGCAGAATGCACTGGATTTCGAGGCAGGAAAAGAGACCCCGAACATTGTCCGTGCATAATGGAAATCCACTAGAAAACAGTTATCTTATAAGAGAACAAGAGACAACCCATTTTCGGCGGGTTGTCTCTTTTAAATTATGAGAAAATAGTGTATGATGGTAGATAGCAGAAAAAACGGCCAGAGGAAAACACTGGCCGGATACAAAAGGAGAGCAGGATTTTATGGACTGTAAAGAAGCAGAAAAATTAATACAGCCATACGTGCAGGGAAATATGCCGGAGAAAGAGATGGAACCGTTTATTTCCCATATCCGGAAATGCCATACATGCCACGAGGAACTGGAGACATATTTTATTGTGAACCGTGCGATGGCATATTTCGAGGATGACGCGCCCGATTCCTACAATCTGACAGGACTTCTGGAACGCGATCTGGAGAAAAAAGAGGAAGAAGCGAGACACCGCCGGTACAAAGATACGTTTTTCCGGGTGCTGATGCTGATTCTCGTTCTGTTTCTGGTGCTCCTGGCTCTGCACTATTTTGAAGTGATAGAATTACCCTGGCTGAAAGGATTATTATGAGTGATAAAATCGTATTACTGGACGGACACAGTATTCTGAACCGGGCTTTTTACGGCGTACCGGATCTGTCCAATGCAGAAGGACTGCACACGAACGCCGTATATGGATTCCTGAATATTCTGTTTAAAATTCTCGATGAGGAGCAGCCGCAGTATCTTGCCGTGGCGTTTGACCTCCATGCACCGACATTCCGCCACAAAATGTATGACCAATACAAGGGAACGAGAAAGCCGATGCCGCAGGAATTGCGCGAACAGGTCCCGGTGATCCAGGAAGTGCTCGCAGCAATGGACATTGAGATTGTCACAAAAGAGGGCTATGAGGCGGATGATATCTTAGGAACGCTCGGCCGCAAATGCGAGGCGGAAGGGATGGAAGTTACGATCGTATCCGGAGACCGCGACCTGCTGCAGCTTGCAACGGACCACATTCTGATCCGGATTCCAAAGACCGTAAAGCGTGTGACGACGATTGAAAATTACCACACGGCAGAGGTGTTGGAAAAATACAGTCTTCTCCCGAAACAGATCATCGATCTGAAAGCGCTGATGGGCGATACCGCAGACAATATCCCGGGTCTGCCGGGTGTCGGCGAGAAAACCGCGACGAAAATCCTGCTGCAGTACGAGACACTGGAAAATGCGCATGCACATTTCGAGGAGATCAAACCGAACAAGGCAAAAGAGGCGATGCGTGATCATTATGATCTGGCGGAATTAAGCAAAAAACTTGCAACGATTGATACCGATGCGCCGGTGGAGCTCGACCGTGAAAAAGCGGCACTCTCGAATTTTTATACACCAAAAGCGTATGAGATGTTCAAACGTCTGGAGTTTAAAAACCTGCTGGGCCGCTTCGAGGAGACGAATGCAGAACCAGAGGATGCCGTCTTTCTGCGCACCGTAACGGATTTTTCCGAGGCGGAAGAACTCTTTGGAACCATCGCGAAGGAGGAGAAGGCAGGAGCCGCTCTTCTGACAGAAGAAACCCCGAAGGACGGACCGATGGCAGATCGGAGCCGTTCACTTGTCGGTATGGCAGTTGCGTATGGAAGCGGAGAGCCGGATGTTGTTTACTTCCCAGCAGAAGGTTTCCTGACCGGAGATTATTTAAAAGAAAAATTGACTGAGCTGCAGAAGCAGATTCCGGTTTTCTGCGTCATGGACGGAAAAGAATTTCTGAAGGATATGCCGGACGCCGATGAAGCCCATCTGTTTGATGCCGGAATTGCCGCGTATTTATTAAATCCATTGAAATCACAGTATTCGTACGATGATATCGTAAAAGAGTACGTACACCGCTATGTGCCGGCAGTGGAAGAGATCTTCGGCGGAAGCAAGATTCCGGCCGCAGGAAAGATGACGCCGGAACAGCAGGAGTCGTATGCAGGTTATCAGGCGTATGCTGTATTTGCCGCACAGGAAAACATGGAAAAGCTGCTGAAGGAGCAGGGCATGTGGGATCTGTACCGGAATGTGGAGATTCCGCTGGTGTTTACGCTCCGTCAGATGGAAGCGGATGGAATCGCCGCAGAAAAAGAAGCACTTTCCGTTTACGGAGCTGAGCTGGCGGAGCGGATCGGAGAGCTGGAGGCACAGATCTACGAGGAGGCCGGCGAGGAGTTCAACATCAATTCCCCGAAGCAGCTCGGCGTGATTCTGTTTGAAAAGCTGCAGCTTCCGGGCGGCAAAAAGACCAAGACGGGTTATTCCACCGCCGCCGATGTGCTCGAAAAGCTCGCACCGGATCACAAACTCGTTGCCGATATTCTGGAGTACCGCCAGCTTGCCAAACTGAAATCGACGTACGCCGACGGTCTGCAGGCCGTGATCGGGAAAGATGGAAGAATCCATTCGACATTTAACCAGACCATCACCGCGACCGGCCGCATCAGCAGTACCGATCCGAATCTGCAGAACATTCCGGTGCGGATGGAGCTTGGCCGTCTGATCCGGAAAGCCTTCGTGCCAAAGCCTGGCTGTGTCTTTCTGGATGCCGACTATTCCCAGATTGAGCTCCGCGTGCTGGCCCATATGTCGGGCGATGAAAACCTGATCGAGGCGTACCGCGAGGCGGAGGATATCCACCGCATGACGGCATCGAAAGTGTTCCATGTGCCGCTTGAAGAGGTAACACCGCTGCAGAGAAGAAATGCGAAGGCGGTCAACTTCGGTATCGTATACGGTATCAGTTCGTTCGGTCTGGGCCAGGATCTCGGCATCAGCCGGAAAGAGGCAGAGGCCTATATCCAGCAGTATTTCGAGACGTATCCGGGTATCCATGAGTTTTTGAACCGCTGCGTAGAGGATGCCAAAGAGAAAGGCTATTCCGTGACGATGTTCGGACGCAGACGGCCGATGCCGGAGCTGAAATCGAGCAACTTTATGCAGCGGTCATTCGGCGAGCGCGTTGCGATGAATGCGCCGATCCAGGGAACGGCGGCGGATATTATTAAAATAGCGATGATCCGCGTGGCGAAACGGCTGAAAGAGGAGCAGTTAAAGACCAGACTTCTTCTTCAGGTACACGATGAGCTGCTGCTGGAAGTGCCGGAAGACGAGCTCGAAAAGGCAGAACAGATCCTGGAAGAGGAGATGACCGGGGCAGCACATCTGGCTGTCAAACTCGAGATCGATATGCACACAGGAAACAACTGGTACGAGGCGAAATAGTGCACTCATACCAGGAGCGAAAGGATACAAAAGAATGAAAGTTTTTGGAATTACAGGCGGCGTGGGCGCCGGAAAAAGCGAAGTACTCACGTACCTTGGACAGAATTATGATGCAACGGTGATCCAGGCGGACGAGGCAGGTTACCTTGTGATGCTGCCGGGCGGCGAATGCTATGGAGAGATTGTGAAGCTGTTCGGCAGACAGATCACCACAGAGACCGGCGAACTTGACCGGAAACGGATTGCTGAGATCGTTTTTCAGGACGAAGAAAAGTTAAAAGCCCTGAATGCGATCGTTCATCCGGCGGTAAAACGGTATATCAAAAAAGCCATTGCAGCCGCGGAAAAAGCAGGGACGGAATACGTCTTTGTGGAGGCCGCACTCTTAATCGAAGAAAAATATGATGAAATTTGTGATGAACTGTGGTATATTTATGCGGATGAAGAAGTCCGGAAGGAGCGATTGATCGAAGGACGCGGCTATTCCGAGAAGAAAGTTCGCGAAATCATGGCAAATCAGCTTTCCGAGGATGAATTCAGCAGCCACTGCGATTTTGAAATCGACAACAGCGGCGATTTTGAGGAAACAAAAAAACAGTTAGACCATAGGATGAAAAAATATGAAACTTTGTAGTATTGCAAGTGGTTCGAGCGGAAACTGCATTTTCGCGGGAAGCGAGACCACAAGCCTTCTGATCGATGCGGGCATCAGCGGAAAGCGCGTGGAGGCGGGACTGGCTGTTCTCGACCGCAGCGCGAAGGAGCTGGACGGCATTCTCGTGACACATGAGCATTCCGATCATATCCAGGGCCTTGGCGTGCTGGCGCGCCGGTATGGTATTCCGATTTACGCAACGGATGGAACAATTCAGGCGATGCAGCAGACGAAGAGCCTTGGAAAGTTCCCGGAGGGGATTTTCCACACGATTCACGCGGATGACACGTTTACGCTGGGTGATATCGCCGTACATCCGTTTACGATCTCCCACGATGCGGCAGAGCCGGTCGGCTACCGCATGGAATCCGGCGGGAAATCGATTGCGATTGCGACGGATCTTGGCGTTTACAGCGATTACACGGTTCAGAATCTGACCGGGCTGGATGCCGTTTTGTTAGAGGCAAATCACGACGAGAACATGCTTGCGGTCGGACCGTACCCGTATCCGTTAAAACAGCGGATCGCCGGGGCGAAAGGCCATTTATCAAACCTGGCGGCAGGCCATCTCCTCTGCGAGATTCTGCACGACAATCTGCAGGAAGTGCTGCTCGGCCATCTGAGCAAGGAAAATAATTATGAGGCACTGGCCTTTGAAACCGTGGCCTGCGAGGTCACAACGGGTGATAATCCGTATCACTCGGGTGATTTTCATCTCGCTGTCGCTAAAAGAAGCGAAGTATCACCGTTAATTGAGGTTTAAATATACATTTTTAGAGCTACATACCATGTTTTTCGCAAGGCCGCCATTACCGGTTTTTCCGGGGCTTTGACATAAAACCAGAAAAAGGAGAATGGAAACATGAAGAAGACAATTATCACTGTCGTAGGCAAGGACACCGTGGGCATTATCGCAAAGGTATGTAATTATCTGGCAGAGAACCAGGTAAACATCGAAGACATTTCTCAGACGATTGTGCAGGGATATTTCAACATGATGATGGTAACGGACGTCTCCAAGAGCGAGAAATCCAACGCAGAGCTTGCAAAAGATCTGGAGAAGCTTGGAAGTTCCATCGGCGTTGTCATCCGCTGCCAGCATGAAGATATTTTCAATATGATGCACCGTATCTAAAGCGAAGGAGAAAAACGACATGATAAATCTGTTTGAAGTAAAGGAAACGAACGAGATGATCGAAAAAGAGAATCTGGACGTTCGTACCATTACCCTTGGAATCAGTCTTATGGACTGTATCGACTCCAATCTTGACAAGCTGAACCGCAAAATCTACGACAAAATCACGACGACTGCCAGAAATCTGGTTTCCGTAGGTGAGGAGATCGAGGGCGAGTTCGGTATTCCGATTGTAAACAAGAGAATTTCCGTTACCCCGATTGCCTTAGTCGGCGCAGCAGCCTGCAGAACGCCGGAGGATTTCGTGACGATTGCACAGACTCTGGACCGTGCGGCAAAAGAAGTCGGCGTCAATTTCCTCGGCGGCTATTCCGCTCTGGTAAGCAAAGGTATGACGACAGCAGATGAGCTTCTGATCCGTTCTATCCCGCAGGCACTGGCTGTTACGGATTTTGTCTGCAGTTCCATCAACCTTGGCTCCACCAAAACCGGTATCAACATGGATGCTGTCAAACTGATGGGTGAGATCATTAAGAAGACGGCGGAGGCAAGCAAAGAGAATAACTGCCTTGGATGCGCAAAACTCGTTGTTTTCTGCAATGCACCGGACGACAACCCGTTCATGGCAGGCGCTTTCCACGGCGTAACCGAGGCGGATGCCATCATCAATGTCGGCGTTTCCGGTCCTGGTGTTGTCAAACATGCTCTGGAAAAAGTACGTGGCGAGAACTTTGAGGTACTCTGCGAGACGATCAAGAAGACCGCATTTAAGGTAACGCGTGTCGGCCAGCTCGTTGCACAGGAGGCTTCCAAGCGGCTGAACATTCCGTTTGGTATCATTGACCTTTCCCTGGCACCGACTCCGGCGATCGGAGATTCCGTTGCGGATATCCTTGAGGAGATCGGCCTCGAGCACGCAGGTGCACCGGGAACGACAGCGGCGCTGGCGCTTCTGAACGATCAGGTGAAAAAGGGCGGTGTTATGGCATCTTCCTATGTCGGCGGTCTCTCCGGCGCATTCATCCCGGTTTCTGAGGATCAGGGTATGATCAACGCAGTCAACGACGGCGCACTGACCATTGAAAAACTCGAGGCAATGACCTGTGTCTGCTCCGTAGGTCTTGATATGATCGCCATCCCGGGAGACACGAAAGCATCGACCATCTCCGGAATCATCGCAGATGAGCTTGCCATCGGTATGGTCAACCAGAAAACAACGGCAGTCCGCCTGATCCCGGTCATCGGAAAAGGCGTGGGCGAGACCGTAGAATTCGGCGGCCTCCTCGGCTATGCACCGATCATGCCGGTCAACAACTTCTCCTGCGAGGCATTCGTCAACAGAACAGGAAGAATCCCGGCACCGATTCATTCGTTTAAAAACTAAAGAGAAAGCTGAAAAGCCGGCAGTGATCCTGAATGGAAAGGATCGCTGCCGGCTTTTTTACCATCTGTGCAAATAAAAATAGTAATTTTAAGAAATGTATAGTATGATATATTACATACTGATAATTTTACTTGCAACCCATAAAAAGTGTAAGAAAAAATGAATTATTACGGGGAACTTCAGCGGTAGCAGCCGTTGTTCTAGCAATACCTCTGCGGATGTGGATGTGAAGGCCGCCATAGAAAACACAAAGTATTATTTGAACAAAAACGGCAAAATGCAGACTGGCTGGCAGAAGATCGGTGGAAAATGGTATTACATGGATAAGAACGGAGCGCTGCAGGAATCTAAATGGATCAGCGGAATTTATTATGTAAAAGTCGATGGGCAGTCCGTTCGTCTGATGAAAGACCGGAAAGCTTTCCTTCCTCCCGGTAAATCGCACGGATCGGGTTCATGATGAGGTACAAAACAGACTGTTTCCTCAGATCTTTCGGTATGACCTCCAGTGCCTCATGGAACTTGCGCCTGTAATGTACCCAGCACCCTGCGATCTTCAGATCTCCAAAATATGATGTTCCTCAACTTCGACTTTTCAGGCACAAAGCGGTAACATCTGGATATGGCATCTGGAAGCTGTTTTCATTCTTTTTGCCGATCTGTTTTTTTCTTTTTGGCTGCTCTTATTGGACAGCACGATCTGTTCCATCATCAGCTGCATCTTATCATTGCGGGTCTGTGTCTGTTTTGTCAGTTCCTCCATCTGATCCTGAAGACAGAGAAACAGAAGAAAATATATCTGCCGAAAGTCCATTTCCGTTTTTGATACACATCACTGGAACTTTGGGCACAGTTGCTGTTCTTTTTTTGCCTTTTAACGCTAAAAGGTAATGTTTTTCTTGTGTGCAGTAAAGTGTTAGAGTATAATAAAACCAGTTTTTTTGCATAAGTTTAAGCGGAGAATCCTGCCGTAGCAGGATCCTTTCTTACGGTGTTATTTCACAGACGTAACCATAATAGTTTTACTGCAGGGGGGGATAGAAAATGAAAACAAAAGAGATTCAGGAACTCTATCAAATAAAATTACATAGTATGGACACGATCCTGCATCAGATATCGCTTATGGATCAGGTGGAAAATGAGCAGGAGCTGTCAGAAATTATTCACTCTTTGTTGCAGGCGATTGGAAACTATACAGGGGCAGACCGGGTATATGTTTTTGACTGGGAAACCGATCAGAAGGACAGTCTGAGCAATACATTTGAATGGTGTGCCGATGGAGTGGCACCAGAGATAGATAACCTTCAGGCAATCCCGGTCAGTTCGATGCCGAACTGGGTGAAACGATTTGAAAACAAGGAAGTAATCGTGATTCATGATCTGGAAGCGACAAAAAATTCTGAACCGGAAGAATATGAATTGTTAAAAACACAGGAAATATGTTCCTTGATTGCGGTGCCGATTTATGCCAATCATCAGATGAATGGATTCATCGGGGTAGATAATCCTGATTTGAGGCAGAATGAGATTTCCATTACACTGCTGTCTGATGTTGGCGGACATCTTGGATGTGTGAGGGAAAATCTGAAAAGTACGGTACTGTTGAAAAAGGCTCTTGATGAGGCGACAAAGAGGTCAGAGATTATTGCCGCAATTGCTACGTTGTATGTAACAATCGTACAAGCCAATGTTAAAGAGCGGACATATGAGCTTTTGAAAGGCCATGACCTTGTGCAAAAAATCCTTGGACAAAAGGGGAAAATTGATGATGTTATGGAAAGGCTTCCAACAGCATTTGCCGCCCAGGAAGAGAGAAAAAAATACCGGGAGTTTCTTGACTTTGATACATTGACAGAGAGACTTCGTAATACGAATTTTGTTTCGATTGAATTTATGGGAGTAAACGGAGAATGGCGGCTGGCCAGATTTATTGTAAAGAGCAGAGATGCACATGGAAACGCTGTGGATGTGCTTTATGTCGTACGAGATATTACGGAAGAAAAATCACGGGAACTCATGTATCAGAAACAGCTTAAGGAAAGCATGGAAGATGCTCATCGCGCGAATCTTTCAAAAACAGCCTTTCTCCGGCGTATGAGCCACGATATCCGTACACCGCTAAACGGAATCGTGGGGATGATCCATATCGCTGAAAAATATAACAATGATGTGGTCAAGTTAAGGGAATGCAGGAAGAAGGTACTTCAGTCCGCCGATTATCTGCAAAATCTGATCAACAATGTCCTGGATATCAGCAAACTGGAATCCGGTTCCCTTGTGTTGGAACATAAATCCTTTGATCTGGCAGAACTGTTAAGGAATAATCTGACGGTTGTTGCAATGAGTGCTTATGAGAATGGTGTAAGATTTGAAGGCGGCGTGGAAGCAAGCACAATCCGCCACAGATATTTGATTGGAAGTCCGGTACATCTGAGCAGGGTTTTAATGAATCTTTCTTCCAACGCGATTAAATACAATCATTTTCATGGAACAGTGAATGTTCATTGCGAAGAATTATCGGATGATGGGAATATAGCTGTTTTTCAGTTTGTATGTTCAGATACCGGTCTTGGTATGAGTGAAGAATTTCAAAAACATGCGTTTGATGCTTTTGCGCAGGAAGGCAAACAGTCAACTACAACATTCAGTGGCTCCGGTCTGGGACTTTCGATTGTCAAAGATATTGTTGAACGGATGGGTGGAACGATAGAACTGGAAAGCGAAGAAAATGTAGGAAGCACGTTTACGGTTACGGTTCCATTTGAGATAGATTATTTGGTTGAAAATAATGATTCACAGAAGGACAGCTACTCACAGGATATGGATCTGTCAGGAAAACGGGTGCTTCTTGTTGAAGATAATGTCATTAATATGGAGATAGCCCATGCAATCCTGGAGGAGGAGCATCTGAACATTACAGAAGCGAAAAACGGAAAAGAGGCATTTGAAATATTTCAGAATTCCAGGTTGGATGAGTATGATGTCATCATCATGGATGTGATGATGCCGGTCATGGATGGGCTGGAAGCAACAAAAGCAATTCGTATGCTGGAACGTGAAGATGCCAAAAAGATTCCAATCATTGCCATGACGGCAAATGCTTTTGAGGAAGATCGGAAAGCATGTCTGGAGGCCGGGATGAATGAACATATTGGAAAGCCGATTGATATTCCGCAATTAAAAAGAGTGATCACAAAACTGCTGACAAAAAGGGGTAGTAAACGCAAAAACATAATCATTCATTGAAATTAAGAAGAACTATAGCAATTTTATTAGGACTTTTGATATTTAGCAGTCACCCTGGCAGGGTGCAAAAACACAGATAACACGAAAGAAGAAACCGAAAAGCCTGTTATTACCCTCGGCAGCGACAGCTATCCACCATACAATTATCTGAATGAGGATGGTGTACCGACAGGAATTGATGTAGAACTGGCTACGGAAGCATTCAAAAGAATGGGATAACAGGTGAAGGTTGTCCAGATCAACTGGGAGGAGAAAAAAGAACTGGTGGAGAGCGGCGAGATTGATTGTATCATGGGCTGTTTTTTCTATGGAAGGACGTCTTGACGATTACCGCTGTCCAGTCCACAACCAAACCGGAAAGCATCTTTCTGAACCGGACGGATGAGAGGATCCCAAAGCTGGGAAATCTGATCATCCTGGGACACCGGGAGCTGATCTATACGTTTCTGGGAAAAGGATATGTAGATGCGGTTGCTGCACACGAGGAATCTATCGTTCAGTATAGGAAGGATTATGATGCAAGCTTCCGTATCCTGGAAGAGCCTCTGATGATCACCGGAATAGGCGTTGCTTTTGCAAAAGAGGATGACAGGGGAATCTGTGAGCAGATGGGCCAGACACAGGAAGAGATGCGTCTGGATGGCACATCCCTGAAAATCATTGAAAAATACCTGGATGATCCCCAGAAGTATCTGGAGGTGGAGAAAAACGGATCCAGCTGCTCGGCGGTCTGATAGGAATCTGTGTAGCTGTAGTCTCTCTGTTTTATTTCTTCCACGCAGAAAAAGCAGAAGCAGAGAAAAGAATGGTGGAGATTGTAAACTATGTGAAAGTGCAGTGTTCCACTACACCCATTATAATGAATCTTCGGAATCCAAAAGTCTCCTCCGTGCCATTGAAAGTGCCAGACAAATGAGTACAAATATTAAAATGGAAACAGAAAACGGCGGGCAGCTAAGAGAGGATTTCCTGAAAGAAAAAAGGTGCCGACGTGACAAAAACATGGGATGGTCAGGAAGCTGTTGAACTGTTCAGAAATAGTGAACCTGGTGAATTTGATGTCATTCTTATGGACATTATGATGCCGGTCATGAATGGTTATGAAGCTACAAAGATGATTAGGTCTCTGGACAGAGAGGATGCAAAGAAAATACCGATCATTGCAATGACAGCAAATGCGTTCACGGAGGACAGAATAAGGGCAAAAGAAGCAGGGATGAATGAACATGTTGCTAAGCCTGTTGATGTGGAATTACTGATGAAAGTAATTTATAGCGGGAGTGCTATGAAGCATTAATAGTACATGAGAAAACAAGGAGGAATTCAGTTGTTGGAGAAAGCGGTTCAGGCTGCAATATATGAAAAAGCTCTTAAAAATCATTATATAGAAATCCTGTACATTGATTTTGAAGATACTCATGCGTTATGCATCTGGCAATATAGATGATCTTAATCGGATAAAACAGCAGATGACGATGGAAGCAATCACACAGGGAACAGCAGAACACATCATGCATCATGTTATGATCAATTTTATACTGAATGGTGAGATGCGTTTCATGCAGTTTGACTTTACAAGAGAAAGTGCAGATACAAAAAATGTTTTCCTGTTTGTGGAGGACTATACAGTTCCACAGCAGTAGATGATGATGCTGCTGGAAAAAAGCTGGTTCTATAACAGAACCAGCTTTTTTGTGTATTCATGGACGAACGGTGTCCCTGTTTTGTGAGAACGGACAGTCTCGTAAAAAAGAGAGGCCTGTATATCGCTCTCAAAGGCGGCAAGTGCATCGCCGGTAAGAAGCCGCGGGGCGTCGGCTGCCTTGGTAATGAGCGGCAGAGAAGAACGTCTTTTAATCTCTTTTAACAATGCACCGGCACTTTTTCGGAAACCGAGAACACGGTTATAGCCGGCCGGGTACAATGTTTTCTGGTTCAGAAGCAGATGCATCAGGGCACGGCTGATGCGGGTGTAGGTCATCTCTTTTGTTTTGAGCTGCAGGGCGAACTCCGAGAATGAGGAGCATGCGTGGCGCTGGCGGAGGATGCGATTGGCAAGATCCGGCGAAAGATCAAGATAAGAGGAAAGGGATTCCTTCGTTTCTGTGAGGAGCCGCGCGGCGAGGAGCAGGCTGAAATCATCGCTGGAAAGCAGGCCGTGTGCGGTGACGGCGTCCTGGAAAGCGGGATAGACTGCTTCCGGCATGCAGGAGGCGAGCGCGGACAGTTCCGGATCCTTATGCGGATTGGAAAAAAGAAGATTCCGCATTGCTGTAGCAGAAGGGAGTGCCTGTGTGAAAAGCGCTCCTTCGTGGTAGCCGCTGCCCTCCCGGCGGATCGTTACCGGCCGAATGCGGCTTTGTGACAGCAGAAGTGCCTGGACATATTCAATGCCTAAAATATTGTTTGGTTCTTTTAAAAAGGTATCAAGTTCTTCTTTTGAAAGCGAAGAGAAGGAAGCGCTGTCAGAAAAATAAGCGGAAAGTGCCTGTGCGCGCGCCGTCGGGAAGGAAAGTCCGTTCCGAAGCAGACCGGAGAGCAGCTCACGGTATTCCTCCGGCTCGTGGAGCAGAACATCAGCGAGTTCCAGAAACGGCGCCGTGTCTCCATATTCACTGCCAAAGCAGAGAAAATCGACACAGCCAAGCGCAGTAAGAAGCGATACCGCCCCGCGTGCGAAATGCTGTGCACTGCCGAGTGCAAAGTGACACGGAAGCTGTAAGATAAGGTCCGCGCCGCCAAGAAGCGCCAGCTCCGCACGGTCGTGTTGGTCAAGAATCGCAGGTGCGCCGCGCTGGACGAAATCGCCGCTCATAATCACGACAAGATAGTCCGCCCCGGTCAGCTCCCTGGCTTTTGCCAGCTGATAAGCATGGCCGTTATGAAAAGGATTATATTCTGCAATGACTGCGGTAATGGTCATAAAACGTACCTTCTTTCGAAAAAAATAGCACGATTCCAAACAGAGAGGAACCGCGGATCACATAGCCCTATCGTAACAAAAACAGAAAAGGAATGCAAGAATTCCTCCGTTTTGGATTTTTTGTCCAGTTGTTTTGAATTTTATACTTGCGAAAGGGCAAAAAGCGTACTACAATGAGAATATCGAGTAAATTTATCGAAAGGAGTCAAAAGATCATGGGATTTATTGACACAATTAAAGCAAGAGCAAAAGCAGACAAAAAAACAATTGTACTGCCAGAGTCAGAAGACAGAAGAACATATGAGGCTGCTGCACAGATCCTGAAAGAGGACCTTGCAAATCTGATCATCATCGGAAGCGAAGAGGCAGTAAAGAAAGGCAGCGAGGGACTGGATGTCTCCAAAGCTACTATTGTAGATCCAGAGAAAAACGAGAAAACACAGGCTTATGTAGATAAGCTGGTAGAGCTTCGTGCAAAGAAAGGCATGACTCCGGAGAAAGCAAGAGAGACCATCCTGAATGACTATACATATTATGGCGTTATGATGGTTAAAATGGGAGATGCAGACGGACTTGTTTCCGGTGCCTGCCATTCTACCGCAAACACCTTACGTCCATGCCTGCAGATCTTAAAGACCAAACCAGGCACAAAACTCGTATCCGCATTCTTCCTGATGGTAGTTCCGGACTGCGAGTACGGCGATGACGGTGTATTCGTATTCGGTGACTGTGGTCTGAACCAGAACCCGAATCCGGAAGAGCTGGCTGCAATCGCAGAGTCTTCCGCAGAGTCCTACCGCATGCTGACCGGAAACGAGCCAAGAGTTGCTATGCTTTCCCACTCCTCCAAAGGAAGTGCAAAACATGCTGATGTAGACAAAGTTGTTGAGGCTACCAGAATTGCAAAAGAAGCAAACCCGGATCTCGCACTCGACGGCGAGCTGCAGCTTGATGCCGCTATCGTTCCAAGCGTAGGTGCATCCAAAGCTCCGGACAGCAAAGTAGCAGGAAAAGCAAACGTTCTGATCTTCCCGGATCTGGATGCCGGAAACATCGGATACAAACTGGTACAGAGACTGGCAAAAGCAGAAGCATACGGCCCGATGACGCAGGGTATCGCAGCTCCAGTCAACGATCTGTCCCGTGGATGCTCCGCAGAGGATATCGTTGGTGTTGTAGCAATCACTGCTGTACAGTGCCAGGCACAGTAAGCACGAAACAAAACCAATTACAAGCGGTTTTCTGGCCGGCTGCGGAGAACAGGCCGGCCAGAAGTTTTAATAAGACTTTTAAAATAGGAGAATTTAGAAATGAACGTATTAGTAGTAAACTGCGGAAGTTCCTCTCTGAAATTCCAGCTGATCAATTACGATAACCGTGACGTCCTGGCAAAAGGACTCTGTGAGAGAATCGGTATCGACGGACGCCTCGTTTATGAGCCAAAGAACGGCGAAAAAGAGGTAACAGAAGCAGCAATGCCGACACACGTAGAGGCAATCCAGATGGTTCTGGACGCTCTGGTAAACGAGAAGAGCGGCGTCATCAAGAGCCTGGAAGAAGTAGATGCCATCGGACACCGCGTTCTGCACGGCGGAATGAAGATCACAAACTCTGTTATCATCGATGACGAAGTAATCAAAGTTATCGAGGAGTGCGCTGACCTTGGTCCTCTGCACAATCCGGCAAACCTGATGGGAATCAATGCCTGCATGAAACTGATGCCGGGCGTTCCGAACGTAGCAGTATTTGATACCGCATTCCATCAGACCATGCCTCCGAAAGCATATATGTACGGTATTCCGAAAGAGTACTATGAGAAATACGCAATCCGTAAATACGGCTTCCACGGAACTTCTCATAAATTCGTATCCAAGAGAACCGCAGAGTTCCTTGGCAAAGACTACAACGATCTGAAGATCATCGTATGCCATATGGGAAATGGTGCTTCCCTTTCCGCTGTAAAGAACGGCAAATGTGTAGATACCTCCATGGGCCTTACCCCGCTTGAAGGTGTGATCATGGGAACCCGTTCCGGAGATATCGATCCAGCTTTTGTTGAGTATCTGTGCAACAAAGAGAACCTGACCGTATCCGAGGTTCTGAACATTCTGAACAAGAAATCCGGTATGCTCGGCATGACCGGCATCTCCAGCGATTACCGTGATGTATCTGCAGCAGCAGAGGCAGGCAATCAGGATGCCATCAACTGTCTGGAAGCATACGCTTACCGCATTATCAAATACATCGGTTCCTACATCGCAGCTATGGGCGGCGTAGATGTGATCACCTTCACCGCAGGCCTTGGAGAGAACGCTATTCCGCTTCGTGAGACCATCTGCAAAGCATTCGAGTTCATGGGACTGGAATTCGACTCTGAGGCAAACAACTGCCGCGGCGTTGAGAAAATCATCACCAAAGAAGGCTCCAAGATTACAGCATGCGTTATTCCGACCAACGAGGAAATCGCAATCTGCGAGGAGACAGTAGAGTTAGTAAAAGGAAAATAAAAAACAATTCAAAAAACAGTTGACAATTCTTACCTTCCCGGGTATAATTGGTAAAGTGTGATTAGGAGAACAATATGAAAATCAGTCTGACCAAGTTATTTGCGCAGGACGGAAAGTCCGAAAAGTATGAAATTCCGCTTACATCCGAAACTTTTTCGATCGGCGGGCAGGACTATCGGGTAATCGAAAAGCATCCTGTTATCCTTGGCCTTACGCATGAAGGCAATCGTGTGATCACGATCACCGGCAGTGCAGACCTTACAATGGAGATTCCATGTGCAAGATGCCTGACACCGGTAGCGACTCCATTCCAGCTCAAGTTCGATCTGCAGATTGATCTGAATCTGTCAGAGGAAGAACGCGAGGAAAAAGAAGAGGACTCTTCGTTTGTGGAGGGAGACGAGCTCGATGTGGAAGAACTGGTTCGTAATGAGCTCATAGTCCAATGGCCGATTCGAGTGCTGTGTAAAGATGACTGTAAAGGAATCTGCAGCCGTTGTGGTGCGAATCTGAATATTCAGACCTGTGACTGTGATACCACAGGGCTAGACCCCCGAATGGCTGCAATCAAAGATATATTCAGCAAATTTAAGGAGGTGTAACTATGTCCATTTGTCCTAAGAATAAATCTTCCAAAGCAAGACGCGATAAGAGAAGAGCAAACTGGAAAATGTCTGCTCCGAACCTTGTAAAATGCAGCAAATGTGGTGCTCTTATGATGCCGCACAGAGTTTGCAAAGCTTGTGGTTCTTACAACAAAAAAGAAGTCGTTGCAATGGACTAATATTCATAAATCGGAATCAGTTCCGATGTGCAATGCAGCAAAAGGCTCCCGTCACCGGGGGCTTTTTTGTTGTCTCTGCGGGTTGTCTGGAAGCGTCATATAAAAGATTTGACGTGGTGTGTCGTGATGTGCTATAATGGTCTCGGTGAGAATTGAAACAATATTGCAACATTTTCGTAACAATTATAAAAAAGGAGTGCAAAGCATATGAAGAATAGACGAATCATATTTCTGGCAGCATGCATGTGCAGTGTAGTATTCCTCTCAGGATGTTCCACAGACAGTCTGATGGATAAAATGATGGGAACTGAGACGACGGTTTCGTCTTCGGCCAGTGTAGATATTTCAAAAGAGGACAGCGATGCTGTTCATGTAGATGCCAATCTGGAAAAGCCGGTTTTTTCGGTAAATCCGGTGGAGAGCCTGCAGATTCCCGTTGGAAATACATCTGGAAAGCTGACTTGTGAGGCAGGAATAACGGGAGAAGGCACAGTAACATATCAGTGGTATAAGAACAACGTAAATTCCAACGGCGGAGGAACGCCGATTGAAGGCGCAACAGAAGTGACATACCAGGTCGATACTTCGGCGGAGGGCAAAGATTACTATTACGTTGTGGCAACAAACACGGTTGGAAATACTGTTTCCATGGCGACGAGTACGGTAACAGAAGTTACGGTAATTCCGGCAGGGAAATGGGTTCAGAATGAAAACGGATGGCAGTATCAGAATAATGATGGAAGCTATGCAACCAATACCTGGCAGAATATCGACGGCTACTGGTACGTGTTTGATGAAAATTCATACATGGTGACAGGATGGTACTGGAGCGGAGAAGAATGGTATTATCTGGCGGACAACGGTCAGATGCAGACCGGCTGGTTCACGCAGGATGGTGAGGAATATTATCTGGATCCGGATACCGGTGTCATGGCACGGAATACAACCATAGACGGTCATGAGATGAATTCGAGCGGAGTCAAGGTTTCTTAAGAAAAATAAGACAAAACAGAGCGGGTGGATTTTGGAAAGATAAATCCACCCGCTTTTTTGGAATACAGGAGAAAGCGCGGATGGGCATTTGTGCTTGATTTTTGCAAAGGAGTTTAGTATAGTTAATACAGCACTTGCATAAGTGCTTTTAGAGCGTGGTTGAAAACGGTTTTTTGAAAGAAAAAGAGTTTTCAAACGCGCTTTAGAAAAGAGAAAAGAGGAAAAAACATGAGTGACTTAGTCAGAGTTGCAGTGGACGCGATGGGCGGCGATTATGCGCCTGTGGAGCCGGTAAAAGGCGCCGTTGAGGCCGTAAACGCAGATGAACGTGTCAAAGTCCAGCTGGTCGGCCAGGTGGATGTCATCGAAAAAGAACTGCAGAAATATACGTACCCGAAGGAGCGGGTTGAGATCGTTCCGGCAACCGAGATCATTGAGACGGGAGAGCCGCCGGTCAATGCGATCCGCCACAAAAAAGATTCTTCGATCGTTGTCGGCATGAAAAAAGTGCGCTGCGGAGAGGCAGACGCGTTTGTCTCCTCCGGAAGCACCGGAGCAGTCCTGGTCGGCGGACAGACGATCGTAGGACGCATCAAGGGCGTAGAGCGCCCGCCGCTGGCTCCGCTGATCCCGACGAAAGACGGTGTATCCCTTCTGATCGACTGCGGTGCGAATGTTGATGCAAGACCGTCCCATCTGGTGCAGTTTGCCATGATGGGTTCCATCTATATGGAACACGTTGTCGGCATTAAAAATCCGCGTGTGGGAATCGTGAATATCGGTGTGGAAGAAGAAAAAGGAAACGCGCTCGTCAAAGAGACGTATCCGCTTCTGAAAGAAAACCCGTATATCAACTTTGTCGGCAGTATCGAAGCAAGAGAAATTCCAAACGGAGCCGCAGACGTTGTTGTCTGTGAGGCGTTTGTCGGAAACGTTATCTTAAAGCTGTATGAGGGCGTCGGCGCGACCCTGATTTCCAAGGTAAAACAGGGCATGATGACATCTCTGCGCAGTAAAATCGGAGCCCTTCTTGTGAAACCGGCGCTGAAAGAGACACTGAAGTCTTTTGATGCCAGTGAGTACGGCGGAGCACCGCTGCTTGGCTTAAAAGGACTCGTTGTAAAAACGCACGGAAGCTCAAAAGCCAACGAATTTAAAAATTCCATTCTCCAGTGCATTTCATTCAGCGAGGAGAAGATTCCGCAGAAAGTGCAGGAGCATCTGGCAGACTATAAGAGCAGCAGGGAGGCAGCGAAAGATGGAGTTTGAAAAATTACAGGAGATCATTGCGGATGTATTAAACGTAGATCCGAATGAAGTAACCATGGAGACAACCTTTGCAGATGATCTGGGAGCGGATTCCCTGGATGTATTTCAGATTGTGATGGGAATTGAAGAAGAATTTGATATCCAGATCGAAGCAGAAGAAGCAGAGCACATCGTATCGGTTGAGGATGCGGTGGAAGCGATCAAAAAGAAACTGGCAGAATAATAGAAAATGGCGAAGGGGCTGTTTGCTACAGGACAGCCCCTTTGTTACCGTCCGCAGAACACCTGCAAACGGTAACTATGAGGAAGGACAGGCTTAAAACAGGTTATGAATAATATTGATAAACTCGTGGATTTGGAAAAGAAGATCCAGTATAAATTTCAGGATTTCGGACTGCTGGAGATGGCGATGCGCCATTCTTCCTACGCAAATGAGCACCATATGGAGCGCCTGGAGTGCAACGAGCGTCTGGAGTTCTTAGGAGATGCCGTGCTGGAAGTTGTATCCAGCGAATTTTTATACAAGACATTCCCGCGTCTCCCGGAGGGCGAGATGACGAAAAAACGCGCCAGCCTCGTCTGTGAACCGGCACTGGCATTCTGTGCCCGTGAGATTGACCTTGGCAGCTTTCTACTCCTTGGAAAGGGCGAGGAGGCAACCGGCGGCCGTCACCGCGATTCCATCGTTTCGGATGCTATGGAGGCAACGATCGGTGCGATTTTCCTGGACGGCGGCTTTGAACCGGCAAAAACGTTCGTTCTGAACTATATCTTAAACGATATCGAACACAAACAGCTTTTCTACGACAGCAAAACGATTCTGCAGGAGCTGATCCAGGGTGAGACGGATGAAGAGATTGTTTACACCATCTTAAAAGAAGAGGGACCGGATCACGACAAGAGCTTCTGGGCACAGGTCAGCGTCGGAAAGAAAGCGCTCGGTACCGGAAAGGGCAGAACGAAAAAAGCGGCAGAACAGGCAGCGGCATACGATGCAATTCTTGCCAGAAAAAAAGCGTAGGTGAATTATGTATCTCAAATCCATTGAAATGCAGGGATTTAAGTCGTTTGCCAACAAAACCATTCTGCAGTTCCACGACGGTATTACCGGCGTTGTAGGGCCGAACGGCAGTGGAAAGAGCAATGTTGGCGATGCGGTGCGCTGGGTGCTCGGCGAACAGAGCGCCAAGCAGCTCCGCGGCGGAAATATGCAGGATGTTATTTTCTCCGGAACCGAGACGAGAAAGCCGCTCGGCTACGCGTCGGTTGCAATTACACTCGACAATTCCGACCACAAGCTGAATGTCGATTTCGAGGAAGTCACGGTGACGAGACGGCTCTACCGCTCCGGTGAGAGCGAGTATCTGATGAACGGCGCATCGTGCCGGTTAAAGGACATCAACGAGCTGTTCTACGATACCGGTATCGGAAAAGAAGGCTATTCCATCATCGGACAGGGTCAGATTGATAAGATTTTAAGTGGTAAGCCGGAAGAGCGCCGGGAGCTGTTTGACGAGGCGGCAGGAATTGTCAAATTCAAGAGAAGGAAGGCCGTGACCGAAAAGAAGCTGGCGGAAGAGCAGCAGAATCTGGTGCGCGTCAACGACATTCTCTCGGAACTGACAAGGCAGTTAGAGCCGCTGGAACGCCAGTCTGAGACGGCAAAGATTTATTTAAAGAAGAAAGAGGAATTAAAGCTCCTCGATATCAATATGTTTCTGCTCGAGATGGAGCGCATCCGGAACGATCTCGCGAAAGTAGAAGACCGGTACCGGATTACAGAAGAGCAGTTAAAGAGCACGAAAGAGGCTTTTGAGCATACGAAGCAGGAGTATGAAAAGCTGGAACAGGAGCAGGAAAAACTGGACCAGACGATTCTTTCTGCGCGCGATCAGGCGGGGGAGAATGCACTGAAACGTCAGCAGCTCGAAAACCAGATCGAGGTGTTGAATGAGCAGATTCATGCATCGGAGAGGAACAGCGACACATTAAGAGAACGTCTGGAGGCGATCCGCGCGGAGAGCCGCACAAAGACGGCAGAAAAAAATACATATCAGGCAGAAAAGGACGGGCTTCATGAAGCACTTCTTGCGTCAGAGACGGAAAAGAGTGAGAAAGAGGCCGCTCTCTCGGAATGCCAGGGGCAGATCCAGGCAGTCGAGCTGCAGAGTGAACAGGATAAGAGCGAAGTCATCGGCCTTCTGAACCAGCGGGGTTCCACGAAGGGAAAAATGCAGCGCTACGATGCGATGCTCGAGCAGATCGGCATCCGAAAGGCAGAATTAAGCCAGAGGGTGCTGCATTTAAAGACGAGCGAGTCCGAACAGAACGGGCAGATGGAAGAACTGAAGAACGCGTTTGAAGCGCTCGAAGAGACGGTAAGCAGCCTGAAACAGCAGTACCAGGAGGCAGATCAGAAGATTACCGCGCTGACGGCGGATCTCTCGAACCAGACGAAAGAGATGGAAGCCGGCCAGACCAATTACCACAGAGAAGCGTCAAGGCTCGAATCCTTAAAGAACATCACCGAGCGGTACGACGGCTATGGAAACAGTATTCGGAAGGTCATGGAGCAGAAAGACCGGAATCCCGGCATCCACGGCGTTGTGGCGGATCTTCTGCAGGCGGAGAAAAAGTACGAGACGGCGATCGAGACCGCACTTGGCGGCAGCATTCAGAATATTGTCACCGACAATGAGGCGACGGCGAAATACCTGATTGAATACCTGAAACGGGGCCATTTCGGCCGTGCGACGTTCCTTCCGCTCACCAGTATGCGCGGGAAAAAAGCGCAGGTGAATGAGGATGCGGCAAGAGAAACCGGTGTGCTCGGTGTGGCAAATGCACTTGTTTCGTACGACCCGGTGTATGAGGGCCTTGTGGCACAGCTGCTTGGAAGAACGCTGGTGGTCGACACGATCGACCATGCCATTGTGATCCAGCGGAAATACCGTCAGACGCTCCGCATGGTAACCCTCGAGGGCGAGCTCTTGAGCCCGGGCGGTTCCATGACAGGAGGTTCGTTCCGGAACAACAGCAACCTGCTCGGAAGACGGCGTGAGATTGAGGAACTCGAAAAGAGCGTACAGGGTCTTGCGAAGGAACTGCGGGAAATCCAGCAGGAACTTGAAGAGAAGAAAAATAAGCGGAATGAAATCCGCGATCTCCGCACCGAGCTGAATGAAAAACTGCAGCGGCAGTACATCGAGCAGAATACGGTGCGCCTGAATCTGGAAAAAGCGCGCGAGAAAAAGACGGAAATCCGTCTGGATTTTGAAGCGCTTCAGAAGGAGAGTCTCGAGATTGAAAATCAGATCGCCGAGATTGAGCGGAACCGGAAAGTCATCGGTCAGGAAATGCAGGAATCGGTGGAGCGGGAAAGCACGCTGCAGGAGAATATCCAGAAGGCGCAGGAGGCGCTTACAGGGCTTCGCCGCCGGGAAGCAGAATATACGAAGGATCTTGAAGAAATCCGGTTAAATTACGCAAATCTGTCCCAGAAGGATGGATTCCTTGCCCAGAACATCCGCCGTCTTGAGGAAGAGACGGGAAAACTGGAAGCGGAAAGCCGCACCATGCTGGAAAAAGCGGCGGAGGAAAAAGACGATGTCAAAAAGAAACAGCAGGACATCGTGGAGATCCAGAAGACGATTGCAGCAGCAGTGCAGGCAAAAGAAGAGGAAGACCGCCGGATTGTGGAACTGCAGGAGAAAAAAGAAGCATTAAGCGCAGATCACAAAGAATTTTTCGAGAAGCGGGATCAGCTCTCCGACCAGATTTCCCTGATGGACAAAGAGTGCTTCCGTCTGAACAGCCAGAAAGAAAAGCTGGAGGAGACAAAAGAGGCACAGACCTCGTATCTCTGGGAAGAGTACGAAGTGACACCGGGCCACGCAAGAGAGTTCCAGATGGAGGAGATTCCGGAGCGCAGTGAATTAAAGCGGCGTGTGCTGGAAGTAAAAGATGCGATCCGGAAACTTGGCTCTGTCAATGTGAATGCGATTGAGGAGTACAAAGAGATTTCGGAGCGCCACGCATTTCTTGATGCACAGCACACCGATCTTGTCAAAGCGGCAGAGACACTGCAGGGCATCATCGATGAGCTGGATGCCGGTATGCGCAAGCAGTTCACGGAAAAATTCGAGGAGATCCGGAAAGAGTTTGACCGCGTGTTCCGCCAGTTGTTCGGCGGCGGAAAGGGAACGCTGGAGCTCGAGGAGGACACGGATGTACTCGAGGCAGGTATCCGCATCATTTCCCAGCCGCCGGGAAAGAAACTGCAGAATATGATGCAGCTCTCCGGAGGCGAGAAGGCACTGACCGCGATTGCGCTGCTTTTTGCAATCCAGAACTTAAAGCCGTCCCCGTTCTGTTTACTTGACGAGATCGAGGCGGCGCTCGACGATTCCAACGTAACGCGTTTTGCGCAGTATCTGCATAAGCTGACAAAAAATACCCAGTTCATCGTCATCACCCACAGGCGCGGTACGATGACGGCGGCAGACCGTCTGTACGGCATCACGATGCAGGAGAAGGGTGTTTCTACCCTTGTTTCTGTCGATTTGATCGAGGGAGAACTGGACAAATAGAAACGAATAAGATACAATACGAAAGAAGTAAGATAGAAAAGATAAAGGGAGGCGAACGGTATGGCAGAGGAGAAAGTAGGCTTTTTCAAACGTCTTGTCAACGGTCTGACGAAGACCCGAGACAGCATTGTAGCTGGAATTGATTCTATTTTCAGCGGCTATTCCAATATTGATGACGATTTTTATGAGGAGATCGAGGAGATTCTCGTCATGGGAGATATCGGCATCAATACAACGACCAAAATTATTGACCACTTAAAAGAACGGGTGGCAGAAGAGCACATTACCGATCCGGCAGAGTGCAAACAGCTTCTGATCGAGAGCATCAAAAAACAGATGGATGTAGGCGATACAGCCTATGAATTTGAAAACCGGAAATCGGTAGTGCTGGTGATCGGTGTCAATGGAGTCGGAAAAACGACCTCCGTCGGAAAGCTGGCCGGCCTTCTGAAGGATCAGGGCAAAAAGGTTGTTCTTGCGGCAGCAGATACGTTCCGTGCAGCGGCAGGCGAGCAGCTCACGGAGTGGGCGCACCGCGCCGGCGTGGATATCATCGGCGGACAGAACGGAGCAGATCCGGCGTCCATCGTGTACGATGCAGTCGCAGCGGCAAAAGCCAGAAATGCGGATGTGCTGATCTGTGATACGGCAGGAAGACTTCACAACAAGAAGAACCTGATGGAAGAACTCCACAAGATTTACCGGATTCTGGAAAAAGAGTACCCAGAGGCATACCTGGAAACGCTGGTGGTGCTGGACGGTACCACGGGCCAGAATGCGCTGCAGCAGGCAAGACAGTTTGCAGAAGTGGCAAATGTCACCGGTATCATTCTGACGAAGCTGGACGGAACTGCAAAGGGCGGTATCGCCGTTGCCATCCAGTCCGAGCTTGATATTCCGGTCAAATACATCGGCGTGGGCGAGAGCATCCACGATCTACAGAAATTTGATGCAGACCAGTTTGTAAATGCACTGTTCCATACATCCGAAGAGAATGCTTAAAAAAGACAACAAGGAGAAAAGACTATGGCAGAAGAAATGCTGACACTCCCGAAATTTGAGGAAGCGTCTGAAATCGTAAAAAAAGTAACACAGGAGACCAAACTGGTTTATAGCAAATATTTCAGCGAGCAGACGGGAAATAAAGTCTACTTAAAACCGGAAAATATGCAGCTGACCGGCGCCTATAAGCTGCGCGGTGCCTATTACAAAATCAGCACCTTAAGTGAAGAGGAGCGCGCAAAAGGACTGATCACCGCATCTGCAGGAAACCATGCACAGGGCGTTGCGTATGCGGCAAAATGCTACGGTGCAAAGGCTGTCATCGTAATGCCGACTACCACACCGCTCATCAAAGTAGAGCGTACCCAGAGCTACGGCGCTGAGGTTGTTCTGTACGGAGATGTGTACGATGAGGCATGTGCAAAAGCATACGAGCTTGCAGCAGAGCATGGCTATACCTTTATTCACCCGTTCGATGATCTGACCGTTGCAACCGGCCAGGGAACCATCGCTATGGAAGTGATTCAGGAGCTTCCGCTCGTAGATTATATCCTTGTTCCGATCGGAGGAGGCGGACTGGCTACCGGTGTTTCCACACTGGCAAAACTGCTGAAACCAAACATCAAAGTCATCGGTGTTGAGCCGTCCGGAGCAGCCTGTATGAAGGCTTCTTTTGAAAAAGGCGAGGTAACGACCGTATCTCCTGTCAGCACAATTGCAGACGGTACTGCAGTACAGACACCGGGATCCAAGATTTTCCCGTATGTAAGACAGAACCTGGACGAGATCATTACCGTGGATGATGATGAGCTGATCGTAGCATTCCTTGATATGGTAGAAAACCACAAGATGATCGTCGAGAACTCCGGTCTTCTGACTGTGGCTGCATTAAAGCATCTGGATGTCAAGGGCAAAAAGATTGTTTCGATCTTAAGCGGCGGAAATATGGACGTCATCACCATGTCTTCCGTGATCCAGAACGGACTGATCCAGAGAGACCGTATCTTTACTGTATCCGTTCTTCTGCCGGATAAACCAGGCGAGCTGGTACGCGTTTCCCAGGTGATTGCAAACGAGAACGGAAACGTCATCAAACTGGACCACAACCAGTTCTTCACAACGAACAGAAGTGCTGCAGTAGAGCTCCGCATCACAATGGAGGCATTCGGCACCGATCACAAGAATCGTATCGTCAAAGCACTGGAAGAGGCAGGCTATACACCGAAGATTGTAAGACCGAATCTGTAAGAATAAAAATTGCAGAGAAAATTCTGAAAAAAGGAAAAATAAAAATCAGAGGAGATCCGAAAAAGAATTTCCTCTGATTTTTTTGAGAAGGAAAAAACCCTTGCATGCACAAGGGTTCTCATTCTGCGGAAGATGGGACTTGAACCCACACGATCGCAATGACCACCAGATCCTTAGTCTGGCCTGTCTGCCAATTCCAGCACTTCCGCATGTTCTTTAAGTTTTTGTCATCTCGCTGACGACAAGATGTATTATAGCACCAGAGTTGTAAGCCGTCAACACTTTTTTTGAAAAAATTTGAAAAATTTGAAAAATAAAAAAGGAAATCGGAATCGGGCACCGAATATAGGAAATAGGAGGACAATGAAAAGAACTGTTACAGGCATATTACCGGGAAAGAGGTGGTCTTCGTTTGAACTTGAGAGAATCGTTTGAAGAACGGGAATTTCAGGAGCTGAGTCCTTATGCGGCGCACAGCCGGAATTCCAGAGGAAGGGACCGATATGAACCGGAGTGTGACATCCGCACCGTCTACCAGAGAGACCGGGACCGGATTCTCCACTCCAAAGCCTTTCGCAGGATGAAAGACAAAACACAGGTGTTTCTCGCTGCGCAGGGCGATCATTACCGGACCCGCCTGACGCACACACTCGAGGTGTCCCAGATTGCCCGCACGATTGCGCGGGCGCTGAATCTGAATGAGGATCTGACCGAAGCCATTGCGCTTGGCCACGATCTCGGACACACGCCGTTTGGCCATTCCGGGGAAGCGGCGCTCAATGCGGTGCATCCCGGGGGCTTCCGCCACGCGGAACAGAGCGTCCGTGTCGTGGAGGTTCTAGAAAAGGAAGGACAGGGCCTGAACCTGACCTGGGAAGTGCGGGATGGAATTCTGAACCACCGCACGGCGGGAAAGCCGTCGACCCTGGAGGGACAGGTTGTGCGTCTCTGCGACAAGATCGCCTACATCCACCACGATATGGACGATGCCATCCGTGCCGGCATTTTAAGCGAGGATGACATCCCGATTACGATCCGCGTCGTCCTTGGCGATACATGCCGCGAGCGGCTCAATACGCTGATCCACGACATTGTGGAGCAGAGCCGCGGAACGGAGTATGTGCGCCAGTCGGCGGAGATTGCCGAGGGCATGCGCATGCTGCGGGAGTTGATGTTCGCGAACGTCTACCGCAACCCGGAGGCGAAAAAAGAGGAGGAGAAGGCAAAAAAGATGCTGATTTCCCTCTACACCTACTACCAGGAGCACCCGGAACAGATGTCCCGCGAGTACCGGAATCTGATCGGGTGCGGCGAGGACAAGACACAGGTAGTATGCGATTACATTGCCGGTATGACCGATCAGTATTCCATGCACAAATACGAGGAGCTGTTCGTGCCGAAAGCCTGGGCGGTTTATTAGATACAGGGAGGAAAAAATGCGATATTCCGATGATTTAGTGGAAGAGATTCGTATGAAAAATGACATCGTAGATGTGATATCCGGCTACGTAAAGCTGACAAGAAGAGGAAGCTCTTACTTCGGGCTCTGCCCTTTCCACAATGAGAAGTCCCCTTCCTTTTCCGTCAGCCCAGGAAAGCAGATGTATTACTGCTTCGGATGCGGAGCCGGAGGAAATGTTTTCACATTTTTGATGGAATACGAAAACTTCACGTTTGTGGAAGCCTTGAAATTTCTGGCCGACCGGGCCGGGGTGGAGCTTCCGCAGATGGAGTATTCGAAAGAAGCAAAGGAGCAGGCGGATTTAAAGAACACGCTGCTGGAAATCAACAAACAGGCGGCGAAATTCTATTATTACCAGCTCCACACCGAACGCGGAAAACAGGGCTACGATTACCTGAAGGGGCGCGGCCTTTCGGATGATACGATTCGAAAATTCGGCCTTGGCTATTCAGATAAGTATGGAAGCCTGCTGTACCGTTTCTTAAAAGAAAAAGGGTATGACGATGAAATCCTGCGTCAGTCGGGCCTTTTTCTGGCGGACGAGGTGCATGGCATGCAGGACAAGTTCTGGAACCGTGTCATTTACCCGATCATGGATGCCAACAGCCGTGTCATCGGCTTCGGAGGCCGTGTGATGGGGGATGGAAAGCCGAAATACCTGAATTCGCCGGAGACAAAGATTTTCGATAAGAGCCGCAATCTCTACGGGCTGCATCTGGCGCGCTCTTCACGGAGAAAAAATCTGATTATCTGCGAGGGCTATATGGACGTCATCTCCATGCACCAGGCAGGATTCAATAACGCGGTAGCTTCTCTTGGAACAGCACTCACATCGCTGCAGGCGGGGCTGATGAAACGGTATACCGACGAGGTTCTTGTGATCTATGACAGCGATGAGGCAGGCGTCAAAGCGGCGCTTCGTGCGATTCCGATGCTCAAAGGGGTTGGTCTTACAACGCGTGTCGTCAATTTGAGACCGTATAAGGACCCGGATGAGTTTATCCAGCACGAGGGCTGCGAAGCGTTCGAAAAACGTCTGGAAGAGGCGGAGAACAGCGTTTTGTATGAGATCCGCATGAAGGAACGCGATTTCGACCTTGCCGACCCGCAGGGCAAATCCGATTTCCTGCATGAGGCGGTGCGTCGTCTCGTTGCAATCGAGGATGAGATCGAGCGGAACAGTTATCTTGAGGCAGTGGCAGGAAAATACGGGATTGCCGTCGAAGTACTGCGAAAGCAGGTCGGTCAGATGGCACTATCAGGAGCCGGAAGGACGGAGCGTGTCAAGCCGCGGAATACAGCCGCAAACAAAAAAGAGAAAGAGGGCGGTGTCGAAAAAGCACAGAAGCTGATGCTGACATGGATGACCTCTTATCCGGCGCTCATTGGAAAACTGGAAAAATATATTACGCCGGAGGATTTTACCACACCTCTTTACCGCCAGATTGCAGAGATGATTGTGCTGCAGTATCACGAGGGCGGGGTGAATCCGGCAAAGCTTTTGAATCAGTTTGTTGATTCCGAGGAGCAGAAAGAAGTTGCAGGCCTTTTTAATGCCAGAATCCCGCTGGAGACAGAGGAGGAAAAACGGCGCGCGCTGCATGATGTGATCTGCAATATGAAAGAAAACAGCATTGCGTATCAGTCGGCACATATGAATGTGACCGATATGGCGGCGCTGCAGAAGCTGATGGCGGACAAAAAGAGCCTGGAGCGGTGGAAAGCAGGGGAACTTCCGGATTTCGCTTTTTAAGGAGGCCTGGATACCAAAGAAAAACCCTGGAATCTTCTGTTCTGCGTGTTTAATTTCGCAGGGCAGGGACAGAATATATACAAGCTATGGAAGGATGGACAGTCAATGGAGTTCGATAAAGCAAAATTTATGGAAAAATTAAAAGAGCTGGTAGCATACGGCAAAAAGAAAAAGAGCGTCCTGGAATATCAGGAAATCAACGACTTTTTCCGCGATATGCCGCTGGATGCGGAGCAGATGGAGAAGGTATTTGAATACCTGGAGGCAAGCGGTATCGACGTACTGCGCCTCTCCGATATGACCGAGGATCCAAATGCGGCAGACCGCGATCTTCTCCTTCTGGACGACGATGACATCGACCTTTCCGAGGAAGAAGAGATCGATATGGAAAACATCGACCTTTCCGTTCCGGAAGGCATCAGCATTGAGGACCCGGTCCGCATGTACTTAAAAGAGATCGGTAAAGTGCCGCTTCTTTCCGCAGAGGAAGAGATCAAGCTGGCACAGAGAATGGAAGAGGGCGATGAGGATGCGAAAAAACGTCTGGCAGAGGCCAACCTTCGTCTCGTTGTTTCCATTGCAAAACGTTATGTCGGCCGCGGCATGCTGTTCCTGGATCTGATTCAGGAAGGTAACTTAGGCCTCATCAAAGCGGTTGAAAAATTCGATTACCGCAAGGGATACAAATTCTCCACCTATGCAACATGGTGGATCCGCCAGGCAATCACAAGAGCGATTGCAGACCAGGCGAGAACGATCCGTATTCCGGTTCATATGGTAGAGACCATCAACAAGCTGATCCGCGTTTCCCGTCAGTTACTGCAGGAGTTAGGCCGCGAACCTACTCCGGAAGAGATCGCAGAGGAGATGCACATGTCTGTAGAGCGTGTGCGTGAGATCCTGAAAATCTCCCAGGAACCGGTTTCACTCGAGACACCAATCGGTGAGGAAGAGGACAGCCACCTCGGTGACTTCATCCAGGACGACAATGTGCCGGTACCGGCAGACGCGGCAGCATTCACCATGCTGAAAGAGCAGCTGGAGGATGTCTTAAGCACACTGACCGACCGTGAGCAGAAGGTTCTGCGTCTCCGTTTCGGACTTGACGATGGCCGTGCGAGAACCCTCGAAGAGGTTGGTAAAGAGTTCAACGTTACAAGAGAGCGTATCCGTCAGATTGAGGCGAAAGCGCTTCGAAAGCTCCGCCATCCGAGTCGTTCCAGAAAACTCAAAGATTATCTGGACTAAGTTTTCAGTCAGGAGAAAAGACATGCAGTTATCAAAAAGACTTTCCGCGGTAGCGGAGTTTGTCACCCCGGGCGGCTGCCTGGTCGATGTGGGAACAGATCACGGCTATGTGCCGATTGCGCTGCTGGAACAGAAGAAGATTTCCTCCGCAATCGCCATGGATGTGAACCGCGGACCGTTAGAACGGGCCAGGGAGCATATCACGCAGTATAACATGGGGGACTACATAGAAACACGGCTTTCCGATGGCCTTCATGCCCTGCAGGCGGGGGAGGGGGATTCTCTCCTCATCGCGGGCATGGGCGGCGGGCTCACCGTAAGGATTTTAAGTGAGGGTGAGCCGCTGCTGTCCGGCTTTGGTGAGCTGATTCTGGAGCCGCAGTCAGATATCGACCGCGTGCGCGCATGGCTGCTGGAGCACGGATTTTACCTTGCACAGGAGAATTTCGTGGAGGAGGATGGAAAATACTATCCGATTCTGCGGGCAGTGCATGGGGAAAAGGAAGATCTGAAGGCGGAGGAGCTTTTCTATGGACCACGTCTTCTGGAAAACCAGAATCCGGTGCTGTTGGAATATCTGCAGAAGCAGCAGAACCAGAACAGAATGCTGATCGGCCAGCTCTCTGGCAATCCGGGGGAGAAGGCGACACAGAGGCTTTGTGAATTAAAAGAAAAAGAGGCAATACTGGAATCTGCGCTTGCGCGGTTCCATACGATGTAACGACAGCGTTTTATCATGAGGAGGCGTGTCTGAAAATTTCAGGTTTTATAATTTTCGGGCGCGCCTTCGTTTTTACTTCTGAATTTTCAGAAAGTTTTGCAAAAAGGAGGAATTACAAGTGATTCAGGTAACAATTGATGGAAAGAAATATGAATATCCGGAAAATTGCTCTTATTATGAGATTGCAAAAGATTTTGAGAAAACGATGGATGCTCCGATTGTCCTGGTGAAGGTGGACGGACGGCTGAGGGAGCTGCACAAGCAGCTGAAAAAAGACTGTGAACTGGAATTTGTGACGACGAAGGATGAGATCGGACATAAAACGTATCAGAGGAGTCTTTCTCTTCTGCTGGTAAAAGCGGTGTATCATGTGGGAGGCTACGATAAGATCCGCCATGTGATGCTGCATTTTTCGGCGGGTTCGGGCTTTTTCTACACGGTGGACGGCGATATCACGCTGAATCAGGAGTTTTTGGACGAAGTAAAAGCGTATATGCATGAACAGGTGGAAAAGGCGGTGCCGATTTATAAGCGGAGTGTCGATACGCACGAGGCGAGAGAACGGTTCCGGCTGCATGGCATGACGGATAAAGACCGCTTGTTCCGTTACCGCCGTGTCTCCCGTGTGAATCTGTACAGTCTCGGGGATTTTGAAGACTATTATTATGGATTTATGACGTATGATACGAGTTATCTGAAGTATTTTGATCTCTATTTATACGATGACGGCTTTGTGCTGCAGATGCCGGAGAAAAAGGCGCCGGAGACGGTGCCGGCGGCGAATCTCTCCCCGAAGGTGTTCCAGGTGCAGCGGGAATCGGAGCGCTGGGGTGAGCAGATGGGAATTTCCACGGTTGCCGACTTAAATGAACGCATCACGAAGGGCAATATTCAGCAGATGATGCTGATTGCGGAGGCGCTGCAGGAGCAGAAGATTGCGAAGATTGCGGAGCAGATTGCGGAAAGAAAGCAGGTTAAATTTGTGCTGATTGCGGGGCCGTCTTCCTCCGGAAAGACAACGTTCTGCAACCGGCTTTCCATCCAGCTTTCAGCGCATGGTCTGACGCCGCATCCGATCAGCCTTGATAATTACTATGTGAACCGGGTAGATACGCCGCGGGATGAAAACGGCGATTATGATTTTGAATGCCTGGAAGCACTGGATATCGAGCTTTTGAATCGGGATATGACAGCACTTTTGAACGGAGAGCGTGTGGAACTGCCGTATTTTAATTTTAAGACGGGCAAGCGCGAGTACAAGGGGAATTTTATTCAGATGAAGGAGACCGATGTGCTGGTGCTGGAGGGGATTCACGGGCTGAATGAAAAACTGACGTGGTCGCTTCCTTCGGAAAGTAAATTCCGGATTTATATCAGTGCGCTGACGCAGATTAATGTGGATGAGCACAACCGGATTCCGACGACGGATGGCCGGCTGATCCGGCGTATGGTGCGTGACAGCCGGACACGGGCGACGTCGGCGAAGGAGACGATTGCGATGTGGCCGTCGGTGCGCCGCGGGGAAGATCGTAATATTTTCCCGAATCAGGAGAAGGCGGATGTGATGTTCAATTCAGCGCTGGTGTATGAGCTTTCGGTGCTGAAGCTGTATGCGGAGCCGCTTTTGTTCCAGATTGAGGAGGGAGAGCCGGAATACCAGGAGGCAAAGCGGCTGCTGAAGTTTTTGGATTATTTTGTCGGAGTGCCGATTGAGGATATTCCCAAGAATTCGATTCTGCGGGAGTTTGTGGGGGGAAGCTGCTTTGATGTATGAGAGGCTGCTTTGCGGGATCTGTGATTTGGGGGATGGACAACAGAGAAAGTTTGTGATATGATTATTAACTGTCTGATGTTCCGTTTTTGACAAAGTAAGATATGTAATCGCGGCTGGCAGGACCGAAAGGGGCCAGGTGAGGAAAGTCCGGGCTTCGCAGGGCAGGATGCCGGATAACGTCCGGCGGAGGCGACTCCAGGGATAGTGCAACAGAGAGATACCGCCAGGTTTTTTCTGGTAAGGGTGGAAAGGCAGTGTAAGAGACTACCGTTTCTCTGGTAACAGAGAAAGCCATGTAAACCCCATCCGAAGCAAGACCGAATAGAAAACGTATATGGCTGCCCGTCATGTTTTCAGGTGGGTCGCTTAAGGGGACTGGCGACAGTTCCATTGGATAGATGATTACACACGACATAACCCGGCTTATCGTTTTGCTTTGCATAAGACGGAAATTCAGGCATCTGGATAAAATAAGTACGCCGGGAACGGACACGAGTGGATTGTGTTTGTTCCCGGCGTACTTATTTTATCCGGCCATCTGGCGCAAGCCGCACATTCCCGCGGACCGCTGCATGGTGTGAAAAAAATGCATGTCATGAAAGAAAAAATAAAGGAGACAGCAGGATGAAAGTGATATTGGCTTCGGGGTCACCCAGAAGAAGAGAGTTGATGGAGATGTTGGGAATACGGTGTAAGGTTCAGGCTTCAGGGGCGGAAGAAGTTGTGACGTCTGCGGAACCGGAGAAGGTTGTGGAGGAGCTTTCACGGCTGAAATGTCTGGATGTTGCGGAGATTACCGAAGGGGATGCCGTTGTGATCGGGGCGGATACGGTTGTGGCTTTTGAAGGGGAGATCCTTGGCAAGCCGAAAGGGATAGAACATGCCAGAAGCATGATGCAGCAGTTGCAGGGAAGGGTGCATCAGGTGTATACTGGAGTTACGATTGCGGTAACAGAGGGGGACGCAAAGCGTGTGGTATCGTTCTGTGACCGTACAGATGTAGAGTTTTATGCGATGACAGAGGAGGAGATAAACGGGTATCTTGCTCTTGAGAAAGAGGGGGAGGCTCCTGTGTGGTCGGATAAGGCTGGAGGATACGGAATTCAGACGGTGTTTGGGACAAAGTTTGTGAAAGGAATCCAGGGAGACTATTATAATGTGATGGGACTGCCGGCGTCCCGGGTTTATCATGAGTTGAAAAATCTGGGCGTTCTGGAATAGAAGGAGGTAAGAGAAGATGAAAAAGTTTTCGGAAATTGAATACGTAAGGCCGGACATGGAGGCAGAGCAGGAAAAAGTAAGAGCGTATACGAAGGCGCTCAAAGAGGCAAAATCATATGAGGAGCTGCGCGGACTTTTTATGGAAGAAAAAACGCGCGAGGATGCCTGGGCGACAATGGCGGAAGTGGCGCAGGTAAGATATACGGTGGACACCAGAGATTCGTTTTATGAAGGAGAGGTTCAGTTCTGGAATGAGACGATTCCGGCGATCCATCTGCTGATACAAAAGGCAGAGAAGGTGATTCTGGAGTCTCCGTTTATCAAAGAGTTTGCAGAGGAGTTTGGGGAATTCTTTGTGAAGAATATGGAGGTTGGCCAAAAATTAGCGGACGACTGTATCGTGGAGGATCTGATCGAAGAGGCGAATCTGACGCAGCAGTACAGTAAAATTACGGCGAATGCTTCGACGAAATTTAAGGGCGAAACGTGTAATTTTTATGGACTTCTGAAGGCGATGCAGAGTACGGACCGCCAGATGCGGAAAGAGGCGATGACGGCATGGGGAGATTTGTATGAAGAGATTTCCGGGGAGCTGGATGCGCTGTATGACAAGCTGGTTCCGCTGCGCGATAAAATTGCGAAGAAGCTGGGATTTTCTTCTTACATTGAATTTATTTACCTGAGCTATGGAAGATACGATTATACGGCGGAGGATGTTGCAAGGTTCCGTGCGCAGGTGAAGGAGAAGATTGTACCGCTCTGCCTGGAGCTTCGGAAGGAGCAGGAGAAACGGCTTGGAGTGGACAGGCTGCATTATTACGATGAGGAGCTGATTTTCCCGGAAGGAAACGCGGTTCCGGAAGGAACGACGGAGGAACTGGTTGCGAAGGCGCAGAAGATGTACCATGAGCTGTCGAAAGAGACGGGTGAGTTCTTTGACTTTATGGTGGAGCATGAGCTGTTTGACCTGGAGACGAAGCCGGGAAAACAGACAGGCGGTTACTGCACATTTCTGAATACGTTCAAGGCGCCGTTCATCTTCTCCAACTTTAATGGTACGAGCGCGGACGTTGATGTTCTGACTCATGAGGCGGGCCATGCATTCGAGGCGTATACGGCGGCAAAACAGATTCCGTTTATGGATATGGTATTCCCGACAAGCGAGGTGGCGGAGATTCACTCGATGACAATGGAGCATTTCGCATACCCCTGGATGAATGCATTCTTTGGAGAGAAAGCAGATGATTACCGTTATGCGCACCTGATGAGCGCGCTGGAAGTGATTCCGTACATGGTATGTGTGGATGAGTTCCAGCATAAGGTATTTGAAAATATCGGCATGACGGCCAAGGAGCGCCGTGCGATCTGGCATCAGTTAGAGCTGACCTATATGCCATGGAGAAATTATGACGGCCACAAGTTCCTCGAGGAGGGCGGTTTCTGGATGCAGAAGCAGCATATCTTTGTGAACCCGTTCTATTATATTGATTATGCGCTGGCACAGATCTGTGCTTTCCAGTTCTTTGAGCGTTTCAAAAAAGAGCCGGAAAAGGCGTGGGGCGATTATTACCGTCTCTGCCAGGCAGGCGGAAGCAAAGGATATTTTGCACTGCTGGAGCTGGCCGGACTGAAGAATCCGTTCGTGGATGGAACGGTGGAAGAAGTCGTTGCGGGACTGAAGCCCTATTTAAAACAAAAAGTAAAGTATACGATCCGTCCGGTAAAAGAGGAAGATCTGAAAAAGGTAGCCGAGGTGGAGGCGCTATGTTTCCCGGCTGCCGAGGCGGCAGGTTATGAAGACTTCATGGAGCGGTACAAAACCTGCAAAAACAGCTTTTTTGTAGCGGAAACTGAAGATGGCGAAATCGCAGGCTTCTGCAATGGCTGCTGTGCGGATACCGATTATCTGGCGGATGCACTCTACCATGACGCCACGCTGCACAACCCGGACGGCGATTATCAGATGATTTTCGGACTGGACGTCAATCCGAAGTTCCAGAAACAGGGCATTGGAGAAGCACTGATGCGTCATATGGTAAAAAGCGCAGGAGAGCGTGACAAAAAAGCCGTTGTTCTTACATGCAAGGATCATATGATTCCATTCTACAAAAGGATCGGATACGAATATATCGAACTTTCCGACTCGACGCATGGCGGTGCAAAATGGCATAAGATGATGTACCGTTTCTAAAAAGAAATGGAAAGCAAAAAGGGCAGAACAGGGAGATACGAAATTTCTCTGTTCTGCCTTATTTTTCAAAAAAACAGGGCTCTTAACGAAGGCTTTTTCTCAGTAACGGAGTAAATTTCAGAAAAAAATACAAAAAAATAGTAAAAAAGCAGTTGACATCTAACGTACGTTAGCATATACTAACAACTGAAATAGAGATGAAACTCATTATCATACACAGGAGGTAATTGACTATGCCTTTAACGATGGCAAATCCAGGCGAATGTTACACAATCAGAAAAGTTGGCGGAAAAGAAGAGACCAGAAGATTTCTTGAAAATCTTGGCTTCGTCGTTGGCGGAAACGTGACAGTCGTATCGGAAATCGACGGCAATCTCATCGTGAATGTGAAAGATTCCAGGGTAGCCGTTGGAAAAGATATGGCAGCCAAAATCCTGATTTGATAGGAAAGAAGGAGAGAAGATGAAGACTTTAAAAGAGACTTCCGTAGGAGAAACCGTTAAAGTTGTAAAACTCAACGGCTCCGGTCCGGTCAAAAGAAGAATCATGGATATGGGAATCACCAAGGGTGTTGACGTATTCGTGCGCAAAGTTGCTCCGCTCGGCGATCCGGTCGAAGTAACCGTCAGAGGATACGAATTATCCTTAAGAAAAGCAGATGCCGAAATGATTGAAGTAGAGTAAATTTTTTTTGCCTGCTTGTTAGCGAATGCTAACAAAAGCAAGCTGTGGCCAATATTGGTAAGGCTTGTGAAGTTATTAAAATCAGTAAAAATCAAAGAAAGAGGGGCATGGAAAAAATGGCAATTAAGATTGCACTCGCAGGAAACCCGAACTGCGGTAAGACAACATTGTTCAATGCACTGACAGGCTCCAACCAGTTCGTAGGAAACTGGCCAGGTGTAACCGTCGAGAAAAAAGAAGGAAAGCTCAAAGGCCACAAAGATGTCACCATCATGGACCTTCCGGGTATCTATTCTTTATCTCCGTATACACTGGAGGAAGTGGTAGCCAGAAATTACCTGATTAATGAAAGACCAGATGCGATCCTGAACATCGTAGATGGTACCAACATTGAGCGTAACCTGTATCTGTCCACACAGATCATGGAACTTGGTATTCCGGTGATCATGGCTGTCAACATGATGGATATTGTTGAGAAGAACGGAGACAAAATACATATCGACAAACTGGCGAAAAAGCTGGGCTGTGAAGTTGTAACCATCTCTGCTCTGAAAGGAACCGGAATCAAAGAAGCTGCTGATAAAGCAGTGCAGATTGCACAGAAAAAAGGTGCTGCTGTACCGGTTCATGAGTTTGACAAGGATGTGGAGGCAGTCATCCGCACCGTTGAGAGCAAACTCGGAAGTGATATTGTAAATGAGCAGAAACGCTTCTTTGCAATCAAACTTCTGGAGAAAGATGATAAGATCACAGAGCAGATGAAATCCGTTCCGGATGTATCTGCCGAGATCAAACAGCTGGAAGACAAATTTGATGACGATACCGAGAGTATTATTACAAACGAGCGTTACGTTTATATTTCCAGCATCATCGGTGACTGTGTCACAAAGAACAAGAAAAACGCCATGACAACATCGGATAAGATCGACCGGATCGTAACCAACCGCTGGCTGGCACTTCCGATCTTTGCAGTTGTTATGTGGGTTGTATATTATGTATCTGTCACAACAGTAGGTACTTTTGTAACGGACTGGACCAACGATGTACTCTTTGGAGAGATCATTCCGCCGGCCATTGAAAATCTGCTGAACGCGATCCACTGCGCTGACTGGCTGCAGGGTCTGATCCTGGATGGTATTGTTGCCGGTGTTGGTGCCGTACTTGGATTCGTACCGCAGATGCTGGTACTGTTCCTGTTCCTGGCATTTCTGGAGTCCTGCGGTTACATGGCGCGTGTTGCATTCATCATGGATCGTATCTTCCGTAAATTTGGACTTTCCGGAAAATCCTTCATTCCGATGCTGATCGGAAGTGGTTGTGGTGTTCCTGGTATCATGGCTTCCCGTACCATCGAGAATGACCGTGACCGTAAAATGACCATCATGACAACAACGTTTGTACCTTGTGGAGCAAAACTTCCAATCATCGCCCTGATCGCAGGCGCCCTGTTTAATGGAGCTTCCTGGGTTGCACCAAGTGCTTACTTCGTTGGTATCGCAGCAATCATCTGCTCCGGTATCATCCTGAAAAAAACAAAACTGTTCGCTGGCGATCCGGCTCCGTTTGTTATGGAGCTTCCGGCTTACCACTGGCCGACGGTAAGCAACGTTCTCCGCAGCATGTGGGAGCGTGGCTGGTCTTTCATCAAAAAAGCCGGTACGATCATCCTGATGTCTACCATCGTTCTGTGGTTCCTGATGAACTTCGGATGGGTTGACGGATCCTTCGGAATGCTGGAAGCTGAGCAGTTAAATGACAGTATCCTGGCTTCCATCGGAAGCGTGATCGCTCCTCTGTTTGCACCTCTTGGATGGGGCGACTGGAAGATGGCTGTTGCAGCTGTTTCCGGACTGATCGCAAAAGAGAACGTTGTTGGTACCTTTGGTATCCTGTTCGGCTTTGGTGAAGTTGCAGAAGACGGTGCCGAGATCTGGGGACAGCTCGCAGGAAGCTTATCTACGGTAGCAGCTTATTCCTTCCTGGTATTCAACCTTCTGTGCGCACCGTGCTTCGCAGCAATGGGTGCAATCAAACGTGAGATGAACAATACCAAATGGTTTTTTACTGCAATCGGATATCAGACACTGCTTGCCTATGTTGTATCCCTGTGCATCTATCAGATCGGTAACCTGTTCATCGGCGGCGGTTTTGGAATCGGAACGGTAGTTGCTGTTCTGCTCATCATCGGATTTGTATATCTGCTGGTAAGACCTTACAAAGAGAGCGCAACTCTGAGCGTTTCCACCAACAAAATGTTCAGCAAATAATTGCTGTGACAGATAGAGAACATGTATCTGATGAAGAGTCCGTATCCGGCATCCGCTGCAGGATGCGGACTCTTTTGAAAAGAAAGGAGTTGTTTCTATGGGAACTTTTATCACACTTGTAGTCGTTGTTGGTCTGGTAGGACTTGCAGTACGCAGTATGATTAAAGATAAAAAAAGCGGCAAGGGAAGCTGTGGTGGTAACTGCGGGCAGTGCAAGGGACATTGCGACTGACAGGACAGGAATCATCATCAGGAGGTAGAACGTATGCCGCAGGAACAGACAAAGCATGAAGCCAGAAATTATCACAGAACACAGATGAAGCGAGAACTGATTATTCAGAAGCTCCGGGAACAGGGATGCAGAATAACCAGACAGAGACGGATTCTGCTCGATATTATCCTGGAAGAGGAGTGCTCCTGCTGTAAAGAAATTTACTATAAAGCTCTGCAGAAAGACAGCAGCATCGGGCCTGCTACGGTGTATCGCATGGTGAATACACTGGAGAGCATCGGTGCAATCAGCCGCAAAAATTTTTACAAGATTGCCTGTGGAGAAGAATGCTTCAAAGATCAGGGCTGTACCGTAGAACTGAGCGATCATACCATCTGCCGCTTAAGCGGAGAGATGTGGATGGACGTGATGAAATCCGGACTGAAGGCAAAGGGCTATATTCAGAATCAGGATATTGAAAATGTGATTGTTTCAGCGGTGGAAGGCTGAAAAACGGGGAAAACGGGTGAAAATTCCTTCCGTTTTCCCTGTTTTAATGAAAATAATTATCAAAAAGAACTGTACGTATTGTCTAACCGAGCAGGTGAGTGCTATACTGTGAACCACAGCGGGGGAAAATGTAAAATTCAGAAAAAATTTATTTTAATAACAGGAGGAAATGTAATATGACAATCAAAGATTTAAAACATCCAGGACTTTTCGCAGCAGGAGTATTATTCGGAACAGCAGGTATCAAAGCACTGTCCAGCAAGGATGCGAAAAAACTTTACACCAACTGCACCGCAGCTGTTCTTCGTGCAAAGAAAGTTGTTATGGATACGGTAACGACCATCCAGGAGAATGCGGAGGACATCTATGCTGACGCAAAACAGATCAACGAAGAGCGTGAAGCAGCAGAAGAGGCAGTAGAGGATGTAGCTGAAGAGACAGCAGAGGAAGCTGTTGAAGCAGAAGCAGAGGATACGGTTGAGGCATAAGCTGTACACAGCAACATCTGATTTACGTCGTATTCATACGGAAAAAACAAAACGCCTGCAGAATTCTCTGCAGGTGTTTTTCTAGGAGGCATAAGATTTGAAATTTTATATTAAACACGAAAGCAGAGGCAGAATCCGAATCCATCTGGCACAGAAGCGCATGTCCTCCGTACAGGCAGAGACACTGCTGTACTATCTGCAGAATCAGAACCAGGTATCTTTCGCGAAGGTATATGACAGAACCGGCGATGCCGTGATCTGTTACGAGGGAGAACGAGCCGCTGTGATTCGGATGATACAGCTCTTCCACTACGAGGAAGTAGAGCTGCCGACCGGACTGCTTGAGAGCTCCGGCAGAGCGTTAAACAACGAATATCAGGAAAAGCTGATCAGCAAAGTGATTTACCACTTTGGAAGAAAATGGCTTCTTCCGGCACCGATCCGTGCCATCTATACTACGGTTGTTTCCGTAAAATATATCTGGAAAGGAATCCAGACACTGGCACAGGGAAAGATCGAAGTTCCGGTTCTTGATGCAACCGCAATCGGTGTTTCGATGCTCCGCGGCGACTATGGAACCGCAGGCTCTGTCATGTTCCTGCTCGGCGTAGGAGAGCTGCTTGAGGAATGGACGCATAAAAAATCCGTCGGAGATCTGGCACGCAGCATGTCGCTGAACGTCGGAAAGGTATGGCTGAAAAAAGACGGCCAGGAAATTCTCGTTCCGTCTGAAAAAATTGTTGCGGGCGACGAGATTGTCGTACATATGGGAAATCTGATTCCATTCGACGGCGAGGTATCCAACGGCGAGGGTATGGTAAACCAGGCTTCTCTGACCGGAGAATCTGTTCCGGTACGCCGTACCTTAGGTTCCGTTGTCTATGCGGGAACGGTTCTTGAGGAGGGCGAGCTTACCATTCTTGTGAAGCAGACCGGCGGATCCAGCCGTTACGAGAAGATTACCGCGATGATCGAAGAGTCCGAGAAACTGAAATCCGGACTGGAGAGCAAGGCAGAGCATCTGGCAGACCGTCTTGTACCGTATTCCCTTGGCGGAACGGCGTTGACGTATCTTCTGACCAGAAATGCAACGAAAGCACTCTCTATTCTGATGGTAGACTTCTCCTGTGCGTTAAAACTTGCCATGCCGATTTCCGTTCTCTCTGCAATCCGCGAGGCAAACCAGCACAAGATCACCGTAAAGGGCGGTAAATTCCTGGAGGCTGTGGCGGAAGCGGATACGATCGTTTTCGATAAGACCGGAACACTGACAAAAGCGCAGCCGACCGTAGCAGAGGTGGTATCCTTCAGCGAAACAAAGAGCCCGGATGAGCTTCTGCGCATCGCAGCCTGCCTGGAAGAGCATTTTCCGCATTCCATGGCAAAAGCCGTAGTAGACGCGGCAAAAGAGAAACATCTGGATCACGAGGAGATGCACTCCAAAGTAGAATATATCGTTGCACACGGTATTTCTACAACGATCAATGGCGAAAAAGCGATTATTGGAAGTTATCACTTCGTATTTGAGGATGAGAACAGTATCATTCTGGAAGGAATGGAAGAGAAGTTCCGTCATCTGCCGGAGGAGTATTCTCATCTCTATCTTGCCTTAGAAGGTGTACTTGCAGCAGTTATCTGCATTGAGGATCCGCTTCGTCCGGAGGCGGCCGAAATTATCCGTCAGCTGAAAAAAGCAGGTCTGAAAAAGATCGTCATGATGACCGGAGACAGCGAGCGCACGGCAAAAGCGATCGCGAAGAAGGTCGGCGTGGACGAGTACTATGCTGAGGTACTGCCGGAGGATAAGGCAAACTTTGTGGAGAAAGAAAAAGCAGAGGGACGTAAAGTCATTATGATCGGTGACGGTATTAACGATTCACCGGCACTTTCTGCCGCAGACGTTGGAATCGCCATCAGCGAGGGCGCAGAGATTGCGCGTGAGATCGCGGATATCACCGTTGCCGCAGACGATCTGGCAGAAATTCTGGTGCTTCGTATGCTGAGCAACCGTCTGATGAAACGGATTCATAAGAATTACCGCTTTATCGTTACGTTCAATGCCGGACTGATTCTGCTCGGCGTGGGCGGTATTTTACAGCCAACCACTTCCGCACTGCTTCACAATACATCTACTCTTTACATTGGCTTAAAGAGTATGGGTAACCTGCTGGACGAGCCGGTATAAAAAACAGAACAGAATAGCAACGGGAAAGCCGCCGGAGTCTTCTTCTTAAGATTCCAGCGGCTTTTTAACAAAAGCAGGGAAAGTCTCTGCTTCCATTGCGAATATTCTTTCACCAGCGTGATGTGAAAAAGAAAATGATACAATTTTCTCAAGAAAAGCCGGAAAAATTTGCAGGATATCCTTGACAAAATCCGACAAAAACGGTATGATATACCCAACAGTTAGATGTAGCTAACTAAAGTACAACGGATAAAACCAAAAATCATACGGGATCCCGGTAGAGGGATTCTTTCTTAAAACACAGGAGTTAGAATAAACTAATTTCAAGTAGCATAAGATAACAACAGAAAGGCAGGTAGAGAAGATGAGTGTCGTAATTATCGGTGGAAATGAAAGAATGGTGTGTCAATATACAGATATCTGTAAAGACTATGGATGTAAAGCAAAGGTGTTCCCGAAAGAGCATGGCTCCGTTAAGAAAAAAATTGGGAATCCGGATCTGATGATTCTCTTTACCAACACCGTATCCCACAAAATGGTCATCACTGCTTCCCAGGAAGCAAAGAAAAACAATATTCCGATCGCAAGAATCCATACCAGCAGTGCCACCGCACTTCGCTCGGTATTAGATGAGCACTGCGCAGCAGCAATGTAAGAAGGAGACGTAAAAGGCATGATTGAGAGATTTCTGATCGAACACTGTTCGGCAACGCTGGCTTCCATCAAAGCCGCAAATTTATGTAATATGACATTTTCATCCAAAGAAGAACTGGAAGATCAGATTTCATACTGGAGTGCCTGTCTGGAACCAAAAGGAATTCACATCTTTGTATTGCGGGAGCATGAGACGAGAGCACTGGTCTATGTGTACCGTGAAGGGCTTCTCCAGAAGGAGCTGGAAAATCCGGAGAATGCAGCGTTTTTAAAATCCTATGGATATGAAAATACAGACATTGCCTATGCACTGAATCGCCTGAAAACCCGGGTAGCAGAGTGTAAAGAAGGATTTCCGCATGAGATCGGTGTGTTTCTCAACTATCCGCTCGGTGATGTGATCGGTTTTATTGAGAACAAAGGCCACAATTATAAATGCAAGGGATGCTGGAAGGTCTATTGCAATGAGTGCGAAACACAGAAAACATTTCAGCGCTATCAGAAATGCAGAAACGTGTATCTGCGTCTCTGGAAGCAGGGAAGAAGCGTTTTACAGCTCACCGTAGCTGTTTAACATAAAATCCTGCATACCATAAAAAGGGCAGTAGGATCGGGGAAAGAAAAATCCCCCGGAATCAGAAAATAAAGAAAGAAGGATTTGAAACATGAGCAAAGTAGCAGTAGTTTATTGGAGTGGAACCGGCAACACAGAAATGATGGCACAGAAAGTAGCAGAGGGAGCAAAAGAGGCAGGCGCAGAAGTTTCTGTTCTGACTTGCGCAGATTTCTCTGCGGATGATGTAGATGCATACGATGCAATCGCTTTCGGATGCCCGGCTATGGGGGCAGAAGAGCTGGAAGATACCGAGTTCGAGCCAATGTTCTCCGCATGTGAATCCAAACTCTCCGGAAAGAAAATCGCTCTGTTCGGTTCCTATGGATGGGGAGACGGCGAGTGGATGCGCACCTGGGAAGAAAGCTGCAAAAATGATGGCGCCGAGCTGGTATGCGACAGCGTGATCTGCGCAGACGCGCCAGATGATGAAGCTGAGGCAGCATGCATTGCACTTGGAAAAGCACTCTGCTAAGCATAAATAAAAGGAAGAAAAAGCGGCAGCCCTTTTGTCTGGGACTGCCGCTTTTTTTTTCGGACAATGAGAAAGACTCGCTGTCATTTGGCTGTTAAAATTCGGTATCATCCGCATCGGATGGCCGTGACGGTTTTAAAAGAATTCCGTTGATTTCCACTTCATCGGCTGCCTCGATCAGAATATACGGTGTTCCGTCGATCGTACGGGTTTCGATGAGCTGGGCCTTTTCCGGGCTGACTTTGATGATAACATCCGGGGTGCGGATCTCATAGTTCCGTGTACTGGCCACGTTCGAGGCAACGAAGCTTGCTTTCTCATCCGCAATGGATTCGTACTTCTCGTCGAACTCGTCAAGCTGTTCATTCGGTACGCCGCTGCTGGCGAGCAGACGTTTTACCTCGTGTTTATCGAGCACCACCGGTTCCGGATCGTCTTTCCGCTCTTCAATCATGGTATTTAAGTTCTCCTGAATGGTCATAACAGTAGAAAAATCACAGGCGGAATCGAGAGTTTCTTCTATAATAGACTGAAACGTTTCTTTCTGAGATTTCGCGGAAAGCGGCGCCTGACAGCCCAGGAAGTGGTCGAGAAAGTCCGGCTGATCCATCTCTGCGTTTTTCGTGAAATACAGCAGATTGTGGATATCCGTGTTGCGGTCTGTGAAGGCCGGGAAGAGAAAACCGTTTTCCGGTGCGCCGACCACCCAGTCCTGCACGCGGTTTTCAATCGTATTGTGGGACACATTGTAGCAGAGACCCGGTTTGTCGAGTTTTACCGGGCAGATGCTGCAGAGGATAAATTCATAGACGTAATCGGAAGCATCGTCCATATCCAGATTATCAGAAGCGCGTCCCGGTACATCGTATGCACCATGGATCAGAATAATATAGTAGTTTTCCGGATAGAGATAATCCGCCATCACCTTTTCATAAAATTCATCAATCAGCGCTTCGTCCTTCAGCTCACTGTTGCGGAGTTTTAAGAGAAACTCCTGTGTGCCGCCCTCACTTTCCTGGGAGAGCGGGAACTCCATATTCAGCAGATTCTTTCCGATGGTACCGGAGAGGGTGCTTTTAAAAATCTTAAAATACTTAAACATTTCTTCCTCTTCGAGAGAGAGAAACGCTTCTTTTAATTTTGTCTTAATATTCTTTTCCGCATCCACATAGCATCCGCAGATTCGCGTGATCGCACAGTGGGATGGGGTAAACAGTTTTTTAATTTCGGCAATTTCCTTTTTGTTCATATAGAATGCTCCTTTATCAGCAATTTCGTATCTTAGACAAGTACTTTCTATTATAGACCATAGGGAAGGGAAAAGGCAAGAAAGAAAATAGCGACTATATCTTATTATACTTTAAATATAATTTCAAAAATCTTGACAGAGGTACCGATTCTGTTATACGATTAGGTCTAATAAAGGGGAGTAATTTGAGTTTGAAAATTTGCGTTTGCAAGTTTTCCGATTATTCAGCTACTTAAATGGATACGCATGAAATTAAGAAAAAGAGGAGAATGATAGTGGATATAAGTAAAAAATCTGTAAAAAAAATCCGGGAACTTATTGTGTTTACAGCATTTCTTGTGGTCGCACTGTGGAAGTTTAATGTGGTACTCGATGTGTTGAAAGCAATATGGGGGATCGTATTTCCATTTGTACTTGGCGGAGCGATCGCATTTGTGACCAACGTGCCAATGAGCTTTTTGGAAAAGAAAATTTTTGGAAGGGCAAAAAAAGAAAATAAGATAGTCGAAAAACTGGCAAGACCGATAAGCCTGTTCCTCACGATCGTATTTGCGGTTGGCGTGATTGTACTGGTGATGTTTGGTGTGATTCCGCAGCTTACGCGGACAATAGGAACCCTGATGATGAGTATCGCTGATTTTATTCCGCAGATGCAAAGCTGGATCCGGGAGTTTTCCCATAATAACCAGGAAATCATGAAGCTTGTAGATCAGGTACAGTTTAATCCGGATCAGGCGATCAAGTGGGGGATAAGCCTACTTGGAAATGGTGCAGGAAATATGATGAATATCACAATGTCAGCAGTGGGTTCCATAGTTAGTGGATTGGCAGCCTTTTTTGTTGCATTTTCCTTTGCCTGCTATGTCCTTTTTCAGAAGGAAACGCTGCAGGTGCAGATTCGAAAAGTATTTTTCGCTTTTCTTCCAAAGGAAAAAGCAGATGCTTTTCTTAAAGTCTGCTCTCTGACTTATCAGACATTTGCAAATTTTCTTACAGGTCAGTGTCTGGAAGCCGTGATCCTTGGCTGTATGTTTGTTGTGATATTGAGCATTTTGAGGATGCCATATGCACTTTTGATTGGAGTTTTAATTGCGTTTACGGCATTGATCCCGATTTTCGGAGCCTTCATCGGGTGTGCAGTGGGAAGCTTTTTGATCTTTATGGTAAATCCGAAACAGGCAATTTTATTTATTATAGTATTTCTGGTGCTGCAGCAGATCGAGGGAAATCTGATCTATCCTCATGTTGTGGGTGAGTCTGTAGGGCTTCCATCGATTTGGGTTCTTGCAGCAGTTACGATCGGCGGAAATCTTATGGGAATTATAGGTATGCTTGTTTTTATTCCGTTGCTTTCCGTGTTCTATACTATTTTTCGGGAATTCGTATATCTGCATCTGAAAAAAAAGCATATCAAACAGGTGACAAAGACAGAAATAGAAGAAGATACGGCGGAAGAAATGGTAAATAGTGAGATACCAGAGGTGAAATGATAGAATCCCGTCTTTGACAGCTGTATGGTGATAAAACGGTTACAAACCCAGTAAATATGGGTATTGTGGCCGTTTTTTTTTGTAGATCATTATTCAACCGTCAAACTTCCGGGTGTTTTTTATAGCAGTCCCAGAAAATAATGCAAAACTTCAGCACTGCAGAACGTGAATTACTGCGTCACAGATTTTTGTATCTTAGACAAGTACTTCCTATGATAGACTACAGGGAAGGGAAAGGCAGGAAAGAAAAAAATGTACAATGGATATTACAACTGTCTTGTCACATGACAAAAGTTGTGGTATACTAAGCGCTAAAGTGTTAAAAAAATATCACGATTCAGGGTTCTGAATCGTTATAGTAAAAATAGGAAGGAAACAAAACCAATGGATACCAGAAGAGAAAAGCTGGAAGCATTAAAGAAAGAAAAAAACGCTGTCATCATGGCACACTATTACGTGCCGGATGAGGTGCAGGAAATTGCCGATTACATCGGGGATTCGTATTACTTAAGCGACATGGCGACGAAAGTGGACGCCAGTGTCATCGTTCTCTGCGGCGTTCGTTTCATGGGTGAGAGCGCCAAAATCTTAAACCCGGGCAAAAAAGTACTGCTCCCAGATCTGCATGCCGACTGTCCGATGGCTCACATGGCAGCGATTGAAAAAATCAAGGAAGTCCGGCAAGAGTACCCGGATGTGGCTGTCGTATGCTATGTCAATTCCACCGCGGAATTAAAAAGTCATTCCGACGTCTGTGTCACCTCCTCCAACGCAGTAAAAATTGTAAAAGAACTGCCGAACCACGACATCTTCTTTATCCCTGATGAGCATCTTGGTACCTATGTGGCTGAGCAGGTGCCGGAGAAACATATCATCTTAAATGACGGTTTCTGCCACGTACATGCTGCCATCCGCCCGGAAGCCGCAAAGGCTGCAAAGGAAGCGCGCCCGCAGGCAAAGCTTCTCGTTCACCCGGAGTGCAGAAGTGAAGTCGTTGCACTTGCCGATTATGTCGGAAGCACCGCAGGCATCATCAAATATGCCGAGGCAAGTAAAGATACCGAGTTTCTCGTTGCAACCGAGCTTGGTGTTTTCGCGGAGCTGAAAAAGCGCTGCCCGGATAAGAAGTTTTATGCAGTGGGAAATACGCAGATCTGCCCAAATATGAAAAAAGTAACATTGGACAAATTAATAGAAGCACTGGAAAACGAGGAGAATGAAGTTCTGTTAAGCGAACAGGAAATTTCAGACGCACATGCGCCGCTGTTAAGAATGCTCGAGCTTGCAAAGTAACAAAATAAGCAGAACGCAGAAGCGGAAAAGAGGAAACGAAATGAAAAAGTATTATGATGCAGTGATTGTAGGATGCGGTGTGGCAGGATGCTTTACGGCACTTCATCTGCCCCAGGAAGCCGATATTCTGATGATAACAAAAGCAGATACCGAGGACAGCGACTCCTTCCTCGCACAGGGCGGTATTTGTGTTCTGAAAAACGAGAGCGATTACGATGCGTTCTATGAAGATACGATGCATGCCGGGCACTATGAAAATACGCCGGAATCCGTCGACATTATGATCCGTTCTTCCCGAAATGTTATCAATCAGCTCATTGCCTGGGGTGTGGATTTCCGTCGCGATGAGAACGGAGAACTCTGCTATACGAAAGAAGGCGCACATTCTACCAACCGCATCCTGTTCCACGACGATGTAACCGGAAAGGAGATTACGAGCAAGCTTCTCGCGCAGGTAAAAAAGCTGCCGAACGTGACGCTTCTTGCGCACACGGAAATGTGTGATATTCTTTCCGGCAAAAATGGCTGCGAGGGTGTTCTGATCCGGGATGAAGAAGGAAAGCTGGTTCCGGTTTATGCCAGGGATGTGATCTGGGCGTGCGGCGGTATTGGCGGAATTTATGACAATTCTACGAACTTCCCGCATCTGACAGGAGATGCACTTGCAATTGCGATCCACAGGAACGTAGCACTGAAAAATGTCAATTACGTACAGATTCACCCAACAACGCTGTATTCCCAAAAGAAAGGCCGCCGTTTCCTGATTTCCGAATCTGTCCGCGGAGAGGGCGCTGTACTGCTCGATAAAAATGGCGAGCGTTTCACCGATGAACTGCAGCCGCGTGACATGGTATCCCGTGAGATCCACCGTCAGATGGAAAAGGACCACACGAAGCACGTATGGCTTTCCCTGAAAACGATTCCGCTCGATGTAAAAGAACGGTTCCCGAATATTTACCAGAAATGCCTGGAAGAGGGATACGATATCACGAAAGAACCGATTCCGGTTGTACCGGCACAGCATTACTTTATGGGCGGCGTCAAGGTAGACAGCAATAGCGAAACGACGATGGATCATCTGTATGCAGCAGGTGAGACGAGCTGCAACGGCGTGCACGGTGCAAACCGTCTGGCAAGCAATTCTCTGCTGGAGAGCCTTGTATTCGCAGAGCGCGCGGCAAAGAAGATGGCTGCCGAATGGGCCGCAGAGGGTCTTGTAGAGAACGCAGACCGCAAAGAAACGGCAACGGAGCCGAAGGAAGATGAATGGAAGCTCCTTGCAAAACGGTACGATATTAGAAAAGAAGATTACCAGGATATGGAAGAATATGCAGAACGCTGCAAAGAGAGCATCTGGGATGCGATCAGAAAGGAAGACAAATATGAATCCAATCACAAGAACACTAAATGTGGATAATCTGCTGCTGTTGGCGCTGCAGGAAGATATCTCCAGTGAAGATGTAACCACGAATGCTGTCATGCCAGAAGCCTGCCAGGGAACGGTACAGCTTCTCTGCAAACAGGACGGCGTCATTGCCGGTATGGAAGTATTTGCAAGAGTATTTACGCTGCTCGATGAGAAAACCGAGATTATTCCGTATGTGAAAGACGGCGATGAAGTCAAAAAAGGCGATCTGCTCGCAACCGTAAACGGCGATATCCGTGTTCTGCTGTCCGGTGAGAGAACCGCGCTCAATTATCTGCAGCGGATGAGCGGAATCGCAACGTATACGAGAAGCGTTGCGAAGCTGCTCGAAGGTTCCAAAACGACCCTTCTCGATACCAGAAAAACGACCCCGAATATGCGTATTTTTGAAAAATATGCAGTCAAAATCGGTGGCGGCCAGAATCACCGCTACAATCTGTCCGACGGCGTTCTGTTAAAGGACAACCATATTGGAGCTGCAGGCAGTGTCACAAAAGCGATCGAGATGGCACGCGATTATGCTCCGTTTGTGCGTAAGATTGAAGTCGAGTGTGAAAACCTCGATATGGTCCGCGAAGCAGCAGATGCAGGTGCCGACATTATCATGCTCGACAATATGACTCCGGCGCAGATGAAAGAGGCGGTAGCCGTCATCAACGGCAGAGCAAAAACCGAGTGCTCCGGAAATGTGACAAAAGAAAATATCGCCACTATCCTCGACACCGGCGTAGACTATGTTTCCAGCGGTGCACTGACGCATTCTGCACCGATTCTTGATGTATCATTGAAAAATCTGCATCCAATAGAATAAGTATAAAAATAGGAATCATTTCCTTATAGATATAAAAATCGCGAAATAAAAAAGCTTCTGTTCCTCCCGGAAAAAGGGAAGAACAGAAGCTTTTTTAAACAGGAAACTTCGTTGAATTTTCTTATAAAAAATTCTCCGGGTTTAGATTCCTTTTTTAAACAGGAGAAAGGAATATCCGATCGGAATCAAAACCAGCGCTGCGATCGTGAGAAATAAAATCCATTCAAGCTGCAGAAAGCTGTTTACGATCATGGCAACGCCGCCGATGATCCAAACCCAGCCGGCGAGGCGGTGAGTGCGGTTCCAGTTTTCCTGACTGTGAAGGGTCCATGGAACCTTGATGCCGGTTGTGTAGTTCTGTTTGCATTTTGGCATGTAATTGCCGATGAGAATAAAGAGAAGGCCGACAATCCCATTGCTAACAAAACCGATATCAACTGCGATGCCGACTGCGTTTGCGTAGATGGAGCAGCAGACGATCAGAGAGGTTACAGGTATGATCCACAGAACAAGACGGATCATCTTCGGGCCGATGTTCTGCCGCTTCGGATCAGAAAAAGTGAGAACAGCGGTAAAAATCTGCAGAGCGGCAAGAAACAGAGGAATACCGATCACTGCCATCGTTTTGCTGCTCCAGCCGTTTGGAACATTGTTTGTGCCAAAATGGGTGGCAATGGTGTCCGGCATGCGATTCCAGAGCAGAAGTCCGATCACCATCGGAAAAAGAGAAATGAGTGTTGTCAGAATCAGTGTTGTTTTATATTTTTTCCACATCAGAAGTGCCTCCTTTGAGCTCTGAAATCCAGAGCATGATTTCTTCCAGGACGGAAGTGTTGAGTTCATAATAAATAAAATTTTTCTCCCGGGATTCCAGCACAAGGTCTGCTTTTTTCAGAATACCGAGATGGTAGGAGATGGTTGCACCTGCCATATCAAAGTGCGATCCGATCTCCCCGGCAGAAAGTCTTTCGTTTTTCAGAAGCTCCAGAATCCTTCGCCGGACAGGATCGGAGAGAGCTTTAAACGTTTCTGCGAATGCCATGGAAACCTCCTTTCCGGCAGTATGAATGCAAATTAATTAGAAATTCATCTAAATACTTTTTATCACATGGAAAGCGAAAAGTCAATAAGCATTTCGAAAAAATTCCAAATAGTTTTATTGTTGATTTTGAGTTGCTATTTTCTGCAGAATACGCTACGATAAGGGAAAAGTTGTAGAAAAAGGGGGACAAAAACATGAAAAAACACCTGTCCGTGCGCTACGGCACGATTCAGGGCTGCTACTGGATGGGATACGCGGCACTGATGGGGTATGCCAGCGTTTATCTTCTTGAAAAAGGCTTCACAAACACACAAATCGGCCTTCTGACGGCAGTTGGCTGTATCGTGTCAGCGGTTCTGCAGCCTGCGCTGGCATCCTACGCAGATCGGCCGGAAAGCCCGTCCGTACGAACAATGCTCCTTGGAGCGAACCTGATTCAGCTTGTTCTTATCATTTCCCTTGCTGCAACGGCAGAAAGCAGTTCTATGGTGGTAAGGACACTGCTGTACGGCGCAAGCATTACGATGCTGATGCTGATGATTCCGTTCGTTAATTCTCTTGGTATGGAGACGATCCGCCAGGGAGAGGAACTTGATTACGGAATCGGGCGCGGCATGGGTTCCGTTGCATATGCGATTGCATCATGGCTGCTCGGCCGGCTGACCGCATCCTTTGGAGCAGACATGATTCCGATCTGGGCTATCGCACTGACCATTCTTTTCCTCATCTGTGTATTTCGCTTTCCGTTTAAAAAGGACAGGAAAAAAGCAGAAGCAGAAAAAGAAGAGACAGGAGCAGCCGGTCCGGTCGATTTTCTGAAACGGTATCCGTCCTTCGTGGTAGTACTGCTTGGCTGCATTCTGATCTTTATGTCACATAGCCTGATTAACAGCTTCAATTATCAGATTGCAATGGCAAAAGGTGGTGGCAGCGGTGAGATGGGAAATGCGATGACCATCTCTGCAGTTTCCGAGCTGCCAACGATGTTTCTGTTCGGCTATCTGCTGAAAAAGAAGAGCAGTGTTTTCTGGCTCCGTCTCTCCGGCCTGTTTTTTGTCCTGAAAAGCATAGGAACCTTCCTGGCCTTTAATATTCCGACATACTACGCTGTTCAGCCGTTCCAGATGTTCGGCTGGGCGCTGATCAACGTCGCCTGCGTCTATTACGTGGACGGCATCATGGAGCCGCAGGATTCGATTAAAGGACAGGCATATATGGCGATGACCATCACCGCAGGAAATGTAATGAGCTCCCTGTTTGGCGGCTGGCTTATCGATGCAGCCGGTGTTGGCGCGATGCTGATCTGCGCATCTCTTGCGGCCTTCATCGGCTGGCTGATTGTGTGCCTCGGTTCGAAAGAAGCAAAAACTGCATAGGAAAGATAAAAGAAAGCGCCCGAAACCGAACGTGGTTCCGGGCGCTTTGCCGTACAGCTCTTATTTATTTCTGTTTCCTGTATACTTCTCATCACAGTATTTGCAACGGTAAACCTCTTTTTCCGGGTCAGCCAGGATAAAGACATGTTTTAATCCCTGCTCAATAGAGGTGATACAGCGCGGGTTTTTACATTTAATCACATCAACCACCTGTTTCGGCAGATGAAGTTCTTTTTTCTCCGTAATCTCGCCGTCTTTAATGACATTGACAGTGATATTGTGATCGATAAAGCCTAAGATGTCAAGATCCATCTTATCAACCGAACACTCAACTTTCAGAATGTCCTTTTTTCCCATTTTTTCACTTTTGGCATTTTTAATAATGGCTACGGTACAGTCCAGCTTGTCCAGTCCCAGATCATGGTAAATGGTCATAGCCTTTCCTGCTTTAATATGGTCGAGCACGAAGCCCTCTTCAATACGTCCTACGTTCAGCATAGCGAAAGATGCTCCTTTCTTAATCGACTTTGATGTTCAGCAGCGTCAGAATCAGGGCCATACGTGCATAAACACCGTACTGAACCTGTTTAAAGTAAGCAGCGCGCGGGTCATTATCCACGTCAACGGAGATCTCATTGACACGCGGCAGCGGATGCAGAACCAGCATTTCCGGAGAAGCAAGATCCATTTTGGACTGATCCAGAATATAGAAATCCTTCATGCGGATGTAATCATCCTCGTTGAAGAAACGTTCTTTCTGGACACGGGTCATATAAAGAACATCCAGCTTCGGGAGAACATCTTCCATTTTAATAACTTCCTCAAATGGAACATTGTTCGCCCGCAGCACATCATCACGGATGTAATCCGGGAGACGAAGCTCCTCCGGGGAGATTAATACAATTTTAATGCCGGTATAACGAACCAGCGCTTCAATCAGGGAATGAACCGTTCTGCCGAATTTAAGATCACCGCAGAAGCCGATGGTAAGATTGTTCAGGCGACCCTTTAAAGAACGGATGGTGAGAAGATCGGTAAGAGTCTGCGTCGGATGCTGATGTCCGCCATCACCTGCGTTGATCACAGGAATACGGGAGTACATCGATGCAACGAGCGGAGCGCCTTCTTTCGGATGACGCATGGCACAAATATTTGCAAAGCAGGATACCACGCGGATGGTGTCGGCTACGCTTTCACCTTTGGAAGCGGAAGAAGAATTGGCAGAAGAAAAACCAAGAACAGTACCGCCAAGATTCATCATGGCAGCCTCAAAGCTGAGACGGGTGCGTGTGCTTGGTTCATAAAATAAAGTAGCAAGTCTTTTGCCATCGCAGGCATGTGCATATTTCTCCGGGTTCTTTTCAATATCGTTCGCCAGATCCATTAACTGATCCAGTTCTTCGACCGAGAAATCAAGGGGACTCATTAAGTGTCGCATATATTACCTCCTATGAAGATCCTTATTTTTGTTACCGTTCACAGGTTCCCTGCGAACGGTAACATTCGCAGCCCTCATTTAAAGTTTTGCTTCGCAAAAGGAGGGCTGCTCACGCCTGAATCACTTTCTTACGCAGCGAAACAGCAAGTGTTTCACTGCTGAGTGAACAGTAACGAAAAGTTACCTGTTGTTTGCCGGGTACCGGTGAAGTGTAATGCAGCAGGAAAGAATCCGGTAAAGGAAAAAAGCTCCGCCGGAAAAAAAGGTGGTATTTCCGGTGGAGCTCTGTGAAAAAAGTGATCAGAATTTTACTGATGATAATAAGAGAGGAAGTCGGTGATCTTTTCAACCGCATCCTTTAAAACTTCAATTCGCGGCAGGTAAACAACGCGGAAGTGATCCGGCTGTCCCCAGTTGAAGCCGCCGCCGTGGACGATCAGAAGTTTTTTGTCGCGCAGCAGATCGAGAGCAAATTTTTCGTCGTTTGTAATATTGAACTTTTTCGTGTCGATTTTCGGGAACATGTAGAACGCAGCTTTTGGTTTGACTGCGGTAATGCCCGGAATATCGCAGAATGCCTTGTAAACGTATTCGCGCTGCTCGTAAATCCGTCCGCCCGGAACGATGTAGTCGTTGACACTCTGGTGGCCGCCAAGAGCGGTCTGGACAACGGACTGTGCCGGAACATTGGAGCAGAGACGCATGTTGGAGAGCATTTTGAGCCCTTCAATATAGTCCTTTGCGATAGCTTTATTTCCACTTAAGATCATCCAGCCGATACGGAAGCCTGCGATCATGTGCGATTTGGAAAGACCACTGAAGGTGACACAGAACAGATCCGGTGCGAGGGATGCAATAGAAACATGCTCGAGACCGTCCATGACGAGCCGGTCATAAATTTCATCGGAAAAGATGATCAGCTGATGTTCTCTGGCAAGCTCGACAATCTGCTGCAGTACCTCTTTCGGATAGAGTGCACCGGTCGGGTTATTCGGATTGATGATAACAATCGCTTTTGTGCGGTCGGTGATCTTCTTTCGCATATCATCGATGTCCGGATACCATTCGGACTGTTCGTCGCAGATGTAGTGGACGGCTTTTCCGCCGGCCAGCGTTGCGCAGGCAGTCCAGAGAGGGTAATCCGGGGATGGGATGAGGATTTCATCCCCGTCATCCAGAAGAGCGGACATGCAGAGGTTGATCAGCTCACTGACGCCGTTTCCGGTGTAGATATCATCGATAGAAACATTTGGCAGTTTCTTTAACTGCGCATACTGCATGATCGCTTTTCGTGCAGAGAAGAGACCCTGGGAAGGAGAGTAACCCTCGCAGTCGGTAAGCTGATGGCTCATGTCGTAGATGACCTCATCAGGAGTACGGAAGCCAAATGGAGCCGGATTTCCAATGTTCAGTTTCAGAACCTGTGTGCCGCACGCTTCCATGCGGTTTGCTTCTTCTACGACAGGTCCGCGGACATCATATAAGACATTGTCGAGTTTCGATGATTTTTTAAATTCTCGCATAGGGGAACCTCCTGTTTTTGTCTGGGAAAGAGAAGCAGCAGATGGATCAGAACAAGATTCTGTCGAATCAGAAACCGTATCTGCCGTATAGTTTACTGTGGAATCTTTTGCAAGCAGCCAGTCGGGATCGACCTGGAGCACATCGGCCAGAAAGTGAAGAATGTCGGAGCGCGGAACCGTTTTTCCGCTGACATACTGGCTGACATGGCTTTTCCCAAGCTTCACACCGCGCCGCTGGGCCGCTCGGATCAAATCGACCTGCTTGAATTGTTTCGCCTGCATGGCCAGTTTCAGACGGTCGGAAAAGGTTTCGTTTGTCATAGAAAATCTCCTTAAGATAGAATACAAAATAAAAAAAGTTCAAAACTGTGCTTATTGTAGCATGGACAAGAAAAAAGTTCAATAGAAAAACTGAAAATTGTAAAAATGTTGAAAAGTTCAAAATTAAAGCGAAATAAGTTCAATTATAATATTGTCTATTCTGTACAGGTAAAGCGTTAAACCTTGCGCATTTTGCAAATTGACAAACGATGAGATTTCGGTAGAATAAAAAAATAGGATGCTATGCGTTTCTGTTGGGATCCGCCAACAGAAACGAGAGTACATTGGGAGAAAAAGGGAGGAAAATGTATGGGGGAAGGTCATAAAAAACTGAATATTTCCGACTGTATGGGACTTGCGATCGGACAGATCATCGGTTCAGGCATCATGGTACTGACGGGAATCGTCATCGGTCTGACAGGACACGGCATTGCCGCAGCGTTTATTTTAGGCGCCGTGCTTGCCATTATCACCTGTGTACCGTTTATTATCCTGACGTCCGCAATCCCGTCATCAGGCGCCGGATTTACCTATATCCGACGTTTGCTGGGCGAAAAAGCCGGATTTATGTACATTGCGATGTTTGTCTTAAGCCAGGTTCTGATCGCAACGTACGCGAAAGGCTTTGCAAGCTATTTCTGCTCGATTTTTCCGCTGTTTGGCGAGTCGGCTGTCGCAATGGCAGCACTTGTTATCTGCACCGCCATCAATCTTATCGGACTGAAATCGAGCGCACTGGTGCAAAAGGGCATGGTTGTGCTGCTGCTTTTGAGCCTGTTCTTATTTATTGTATTCGGTCTGCCCAAGGTGAGCTGGGATGCCCTGACACCGACGGTATCCAACCTGATGCCGAACGGTCCGAAGAACTTTTTCACAGGCGTAGCGCTTTTAAGCTTTGCGTGCGGAGGCGCAAAATTCGTTGCGGAGAACGGAGACGATATCGTGGAGCCGTCCCGCACGATTCCAAAGGTTATCGTGCTTTCCACGAGTATCGTTGCTGTATTCTACGTGCTGATCGGTATCGTGGCAGGCGGCGTGCTTCCGGTCGAAACGGTCGCATTTCAGAACCTGACGCTTGTCGCGCAGGAGATTTTTCCAACCTGGCTGTACCTGTTCTTCGTGTTCGGCGGTGCTGTATTTGCACTGCTCACCACCCTGAATGGAACCTTGAGCTGGGTGACGCGAGGACTGCAGGCGGCCGCAAAACAGGGCTGGCTGCCGGAAAAAACTGCGGAGGAGAATAAAAATGGTGTTCCGGTGATCCTTCTGATGGTCTTTTTCCTGATGGGCGCTATTCCGATCCTTACGGGAATGGATCTGACATTGATTTCAAACATGGGTGTCGGAACCGATATGGTGACGGAATTTATGGTACTCCTGGCCTGCTGGCGTCTGCCGGATATCTTCCCGGAAGAGTATCAGAAATCTGCGTTTTGTATGAAAAAGCGGACACTTCACATTCTGCTGTTTTTCATCGGCATTCTGATGATCGGAACCTCGTATGTCAATCTGTCGGATCTTACGGTTCCCGCGGCGATCGCATGCGGCATCTATATTCTGGTGATGTTTGTTTACACGCAGGTCCGATACCCGTATGTGAAGGCAAAACAGGAAAAGAAAGAAGACAAATAAAGAAGAGAAATGGAGAAGAAACATGAGGGCAACAACAAAAGAGCAGGGCTTTTACAGCCAGATTTTTAAGCTGGTTCTGCCGATTGTGATTCAGAATCTTTTAAGCGCGGCAGTCAACTCTGCCGATGTCGTGATGCTGAACTACGTGGGACAGTCCGCTATTTCCGCGGTATCCCTGGCATCCAACTATGCAAATGTATTATTTATGGTTTATTACGGACTGGGAACAGGAGCAACACTTCTGTGTGCCCAGTACTTTGGAAAAGGCAATATGCGAGCAATTCAGACTGTCGAGGGAATCGCACTTCGATTCTCCGTCATCATCTCCGTCGTTGTGGCAGGAATTGCTTTTACCATGCCACAGATGATGATGCGTCTGTTTACAGATAATGCGGAACTGATCCGGATCGGTGCTTCGTATCTGCGCGTCATGGGTGTGACCTACCTGTGCTGGGGCATTACGGAGATCTATCTTGCGGTGCTTCGAAGCCTCGGCCGTGTGACGATCAGCATGGCGATGAATATGATGGCATTCGCACTGAACGTATTTTTCAACGCATGCTTCATTTTTGGCCTCTTCGGATTTCCGAAGCTTGGAGCAACCGGTGTTGCAATCGCAACGGCGATGTCGCGTGTCATTGAACTGATCGGCTGCGTGATTGTGTCGATTATGAGTAAGGATATCAAGCTCGATCTGCGGTACATGTTCATCCGCAACAAGCTGCTGTTTTCCGATTTTGTGAAGCTTTCACTTCCGGCACTTGGAAATGATCTTTCCTGGGGCGTTGCATTTTCGATGTATTCTGTGATCCTGGGCCATCTGGGAAGCGATGCGGTAGCGGCAAACTCGCTCGTTGTCGTTGTAAGAAATATCGGAACCGTGCTGTGCTTTGGTGTGGCAAGTGCAGGCGGTATTCTGCTTGGAAATGTTATGGGAGAAGGAAATCTGGAAAAGGCGAAGGAATATGCATCGAAACTGCTGAAGCTGACGGTTGTTGCCGGAGCTGTGGGTGGACTGGTTGTGCTGGGTATCACGCCGTTTGTACTGAAGTTTGCTTCTTTAAATGAGACCGCGATGCATTATCTGAAATATATGCTGCTGATCAATACCTATTATATTATGGGGGCGGCCGTCAATACGACGCTGATTGCCGGAGTATTCCGTGCCGGAGGTGACACAAAGTTCGGACTGGTCTGCGATACGATTGATATGTGGTGCTACGCGGTGCCGCTTGGATTTATTGCAGCGTTTGTCTTCAAACTTCCTGTTCTTTTGGTTTATTTCCTGCTGTGTACAGACGAGTTTGTAAAATGGCCGTGGGTTCTGAAACGGTATAAGAGCGGACTGTGGGCAAAAAACATTACGCGGGATCATCTGTTTGAGGATGAAGCAAAAGAATAGATGATATAGAAAAAAGACATCTGCAGGGGTGAAAAATCACTTCGCCAGATGTCTTTTTCAAACACGATCTAACTGTGCTGCAAGAGTCAAAGAAACAACAGCGGAAAGTCAGAATGGTTATAGCATAACGGATCGGAAACTGGTATGATCAGACCGTAAAAGGATAGTGCAAAAGTTTTAAAGAACGGTATATCCTTTGCTCTTTAAGCTTGCTTCTGTCTCGTACACATCCGGTACATGGAACACCATGATCGGGCAGCCGGACTCGCGGTTGAAGGAGAGATAGATATAGTCGATGCTGATATTTGTCTCAAGCAGTGTTTTCAGAAGGGAATTTAAGTTGCCCGGCTGATCAACTACCTCGACACCGAGTACATCTGTCTGGCGTGTCATGTAACCGGCAGCCTGAAGCGCCTGCTCTGCTTTATCCGGATCGGAAACGACCATGCGGACAATGCCGTATTCTGCGCTGTCGTTGTTGACGGAACCTAAAATATTGACGTCGTTTTCAAACAGAATCTGTGTGATCTGCTGCATCGTGCCTTTTTTATTTTCTGCGAAAATAGAAAGTTGTTTTAACATAATGGAGCCTCCTAAAATTGATCTCTGATTCCATTATACTGCCAAAATCAAACGCGTCAACGAATTTTGTAAAAGAAGACGAAAAAAAGGTGGAAAAAGCGTATCGTTTACAGAAAAATCAATAGAATAAAAGCATCAATATAAAAAATAAAAAAAGAAATCAATGAGCGAAAAAAAGACAGAAAAGTCGGATAATAAGAGAAAATGCACAAAATACAAATAAAATATGAGAAAACGGGTGAAAAAACTTTTGCATAATGACGAAAAATGCGTTACAATAAAAGCGCTATATGTGAATTTATTATTGGGAGGTATTAGAATTATGGCAACATTTTATGCATCAAAAACAGGAGAAGTATCTGCTAGAGAAAAAGAACATTCCGCGCTGGTACGTGAACTGGCCGGTGAGTGCATGACACTTCTTGAAAACGACGGAACCCTGCCGCTTGCCGGTGCAGGAAAAGTCGCAGTTTATGGTAACGGCGTCCGCCACACGGTAAAAGGGGGTACCGGTTCCGGAGACGTTAACACAAGAACGGTTGTTACGATCGAACAGGGCTTAAAAGAGGCCGGCTTTGAAATTCTGACTGGTAAATGGCTCGATGAATATGACAAAGTGCTTGCAGATGCGCAGGCTGCATATCAGGCAGAGCTGGCAAAAAAAGCAGAGGAGCTTCACGTTCCGATTTTTGCTGTTATGTTCTCGGAAGTATTTGCACAGCCTGATGTGCCGGTAATTACCGAAAAAGAGGACACCGATACCGCTATCTATGTTCTGTCAAGAAACTCCGGTGAAGGTGCAGACCGCTATAACAGAGCATGCGATTATCTGCTCGGCGAAAACGAGCTCGCTGACATTGCCTATCTGGCAGAGCATTATGAGAAAACAGTTTTAATTTTGAATATTGCGAACCTTGTAGACACCACAGAGTTAAAGAAAATCAAAGGACTGAATGCAATTCTTCTTGCAGGACAGGCCGGAAATGCAACCGGAAACATCGTTGCAGACGTTGTTCTCGGAAAGAGCATCCCATCCGGAAAGCTGACTGATACATGGGCTGCTTCCTATGAAGACTATCCGTCCTCAAAAAATTTCAGCCACAACAACGGTGACACCAACGATGAGTATTACAGCGACGGCATTTATGTCGGCTACCGTTATTTTGACACCTTCAACGTAACCCCGAACTACTGCTTCGGCTATGGCAAAGGTTATACTGATTTTGAGACGGAAGTAAGGGACGTGGAGGCAGATGCCAAGAACGTTACCGTTACCGCATCCGTAAAGAATATTGGTGATGCATTCGCCGGAAAAGAAGTCGTACAGGTTTACTATTCCGCACCGGATGGCACGATTGAGAAACCGTATCAGGAGCTTGGCGGCTTCGGAAAATCCGATCTGCTCTCGCCGGGTGAGTCCCAGACGATTACCATTTCCTTCCCGACGAGATCTATGGCTTCCTACGATGAGAAAAAAGCAGCATGGGTACTCGAGGCAGGAACGTATTACATCCGTGTCGGCAACAGCTCCAGAACAACGAAAGTGGCAGCAGCCCTGAATCTCAAAGAGACCGTTGTTACGGTTCAGGGAAAGAATCTCTTCCCTGCAGATGACGCTCCACAGGAACTCTCCAAAGCAGGCGTAACACCGTACAGCTATGAAGGTGAGGCAGAAGAAAAAGCAGCTGCAAAACAGATCGATATCTGCAGCAAATGCATCAAGACGGAGACTGTTGTCTACAGTGAGACACCGGAAGCATTCCCGGCTTATGAGGGAGAGAAGCTGACCGCGGCAGATGTAAAGAGCGGAAAAGCGACGTTAAAAGATCTCGTATCGCAGCTGACCGTAGAAGAGATGGCTGCCGTTTGCAATGGTACTGCAGACGGACTTGGCCAGGAAGGATTTATCGGATCTTCTTCCGATATGGCGCCTGGAGCAGCGGGAGATACGACTTCCATTCTTCTTGAGGACAGAGGTATTTACAATACGATTCTTGCAGACGGTCCGGCCGGTCTTCGTCTGATTCCGCACTTTGTCGTTGATGCAGACGGAAAGATGGTATCCTCCGGAAATCCTCTGGAAGATGCGTTTAACAAAAATGAAATCGAAGTTCCGGAAGGCGGCACGGAGTATTTCCAGTACTGCACCGCAATCCCGGTAGCAGCGCTTCTTGCGCAATCGTGGAACATGGATCTGATCCAGAAATGCGGTGATATCGTCGGAAAAGAGATGGAAGAATTCCACATTTCCGTATGGCTGGCGCCTGGCATGAATATTCACAGAAATCCGCTTTGCGGAAGAAACTTCGAGTACTACTCGGAAGATCCGCTGGTGGCAGGTATGTGCGCCGCAGCCGATACCAGAGGAATCCAGTCCCATGCCGGAATCGGAACCAGCATTAAGCACTTTGCAGCCAACAACCAGGAAGACAACCGTATGTACGTCAATGAGCACATCAGCGAGCGCGCAATGCGTGAAATCTATCTGAAGGGCTTTGAAATCGCAGTCAAGACAGCACAGCCGATGACGATTATGTCTTCCTACAACCTGGTAAACGGTGTGCATACTGCCAACAGCCACGACCTTCTGACCGCAGCAGCAAGAGATGAGTGGGGCTTCGCAGGCTATGTCATGACCGACTGGGGAACCTCAGAGGACATGAGCGGATTGTTCGCTTACAAATATAACCTGAAATATGGACATTCCACTTCAAGAGAGTGTGTTCTTGCAGGAAACGATCTGCAGATGCCTGGCCAGCAAGGAAACCGTCAGGAAATTGTAGCATCTGTTGCAGACGGAACTCTGCCGCTTGGACAGCTTCAGACCTGTGCATACCGCATTCTGAATGTTGTTCTGCAGTCCCTCGCCTATGATGATTGCAAACCATACGGTGATCAGTTCGATCTCGAAGAGGCAGTTACCGTTACAAAAGCATAAAAAATCAAAAAAACATAGAAGCAGCCCCGCAGACCTTTACCATAAGGCTTTGCGGGGCTGCTTTTTGTACGGTCAAAGGAGCAAGGCTGTGACTGCAAGAGATAAGCGATTTCCGCAATCTGCAAGCCCAGCTTGGTGGCATAAAATGTAAAAAGCTCACGAAAGAACTGTAAAACTGGAGAAAAATACAGAATAAAATCGGTAAAAAAATAAAAAATAGTGAAAAATGCACAAAAAGATTGTCCATAGAGCAAATAGTGTGTTATAATGAATGCATCTATTAAAACAGGGGGATAGATTATGGCAAAAGAAATGATAGCAATGCTTCTTGCCGGAGGTCAGGGATCTCGCCTTTATGCGCTGACCGAGAAGCTTGCAAAACCGGCAGTTCCATTTGGCGGAAAATATAGAATCATCGATTTCCCACTTTCTAACTGCGTAAATTCCGGAATTGATACCGTAGGTATTCTGACACAGTATCAGCCAATGGTGTTAAATGAGTACATAGGAAACGGCCAGCCGTGGGATCTGGACCGCCTCCATGGAGGTGTTCACGTGCTGCCTCCTTATCAGAAAGCCTCAGGTTCTGACTGGTATAAAGGAACTGCAAATGCCATCTACCAGAACATTCCATTCATCGAGAGCTACGATCCGGAGTACGTCATCATCCTTTCCGGAGACCAGATCTGCAAACAGGACTACAGCGATTTCCTCCGCTTCCATAAGGAAAAGGGCGCAGAATTCAGCGTTGCGGTTATGGAAGTGCCGTGGGAGGAGGCATCCCGTTTCGGACTTATGGTAGCAGATGAAAATGACAAAATCACCGAGTTCCAGGAAAAACCAAAACAGCCGAAATCCAATCTGGCATCCATGGGCATCTACATTTTCAACTGGGATATCCTGAAAAAATATCTGATTGAGGACGAGGCAGACCCGAATTCTTCGAACGATTTCGGAAACAACATCATCCCGAATCTTTTAAAAGACGGACGCAATATGTACGCTTATCACTTCAGCGGATACTGGAAAGATGTAGGAACCATCTCCTCCTTGTGGGAGGCAAACATGGAAATCCTCGATCCGGAACACAGCGGAATCAACCTCTTTGACAATGACTGGAAGATTTACAGCCGAAACAGCGGAAAAACAGGCCATAAGATCACAGAAACCGCCGTTGTGGAAAACTGTATGATCACCGATGGCTGCCGTATTGCAGGTCATGTCAAACGTTCGATTTTGTTCTCCGGTGTAAAGGTTGCAGAGGGCGCAGAAGTAGAAGATGCCGTTATCATGGGAGGAACCGTGATCGAATCCGGAGCAGTCGTGAAACACTGTATCGTTGCGGAAAACGTTGTGATTGGCCAGAATGCCGTGGTAGGAGAAATGCCGCATGACGGTGAAAAAGGTGTTGCCACCATCGGATCCGGAATCCATATCGGTGAGCGTGCCAAAGTAGGACCAAATGCAATGGTAAATGCAAATGTAAAGGATGGTGAAGAAGAATGGTAAACGCAAATGCAGATGCACTGGGCATCATTTTCCCAAACAGCTATGATGAGCAGGTACCGGATCTGGTAAACGAGCGTCTGATGGCCTCCATTCCTTTTGCCAGCCGTTACCGCATGGTGGACTTTATTTTATCCAGCATGGTAAACTGCGGAATCGGAAATGTATCCATTATCGTCCGCAAAAATTACCATTCGCTGATGGATCATCTCGGCTCCGGACGTGAGTGGGATCTCGCCAGAAAAAAAGGCGGCTTAAACATTGTTCCGCCTTATTCCGAGAAGAAAATTCAGGTGTATTCCGGAAGAGTGGAAGCACTGGCAAATGTTCTCGATTTCCTGAAATGGCAGAAAGAAAAATATGTTGTTATGGCAGACACCAACATTGCCTGCAATTTTGATTTCAAAGAGATGCTGAATCAGCATATCGAAAGCGGCGCAGATGTTACTGCAGCTTATACCAAGCAGCCGATTCCGGAAGGCGTCAGAAGCTCTTACGAGAAAACCAATTATCTGCACTACACCTTCTCCATGGCAGGACAGAAGATCAGCAAGATCTTTGTAAACTCGGAGGAAAACGGAGTACAGAATGTATCGATGAATATCTACGTGATGGAGCGTCAGCTTCTGATCGACGAAATCAAAAAAGGTTTTGTCCTTGGAAATAAATTCTTTGAGCGTGATGTCCTGGCACCGCAAACGGAGAAACTGAACATTCAGGGATATGAGTTTACCGGTTATCAGGCAAGAATCGATGATATGAAGAGCTATTTCGATGAGAACATGAAGCTTTTAAAAGATGAAAATCTGGATAGCCTCTTCTTGGGAAACCCGATCTATACTAAAGTCCGCGATGACAATCCGACCCGTTATATCAACGGATCAAAAGCGAAAAACGTGATGGTAGCAGACGGCTGTGTGATCGAAGGCGAAATCGAAAACAGCATTTTGTTCCGTGGTGTCAAGGTAGCCAAGGGAGCAAAAGTAAAGAACTGCATTCTGATGCAGGATACTGTGATTGAAGCAGGCGCTGAGATTGAGTACGTTGTTTCTGATAAATACGTTACGGTATCTGAGGGAAAACAGCTCAAAGGAACCGATTCCTTCCCGGTATTTATTGCGAAGGATCAGGTGGTATAAAGAAAAGAATAGAATGAAATAGAAATACCGACTGCCAATGTAGAATATATCAATATTGATGGGCAGTCGGTATTTTTTGGAAAAATTCAGAGAAAAATAGTAGATTGAGTAATGCATATGTGATATGGTAATAAAACAAAACAGTGACAGCCTAAAGAAGGGAAGATTCTTACCATAAAAATTCCCGGTTGTACAGCTGATGGTTACAGTACAGTCTGTTTTTAGGCTTTCAGCGTTGGCAGCTGATACTGTTTTTTCAGCTCTTTATATTCTGTCTCAAATTCTTCTTCTTTCTTTAATGCATGCAGATACTCATGTGTATCGAAGGATCCGCTGTGGATCTGGCTGACGCAGACGGCAATGTTGGAGCAGTGGTCGGAAATCCGTTCGAAGTCGGTCATCACATCGGAAAGGATAAAACCAAGCTCGATCGTGCATTTTCCACTCTGGAGCCGTTCGATGTGGTGGTTCTTCAGGCTGGAATTCAGGCTGTCAATCACCTGCTCGAGTGGTTCCACTTCATTTGCTTTTTTTACATCCTCATTGTTGAAAACGGAGAAGGTCAGGCTGACAATATCTTTGACTGCTTTTCCATAAACAGCAAGCTCTGCGGCTCCGTCAGCGGAGAACTGCAGGTTCTTGTCATGCATCTCTCTTGCAGCTTTCATGATGTTGACGGTGTGATCGGAAATTCGTTCGAAATCGCCGATGCAGTGCAGGATCATGGAAAGTGTCTGGCTGTCCTTTGGGGAAAGCTTTTCACTGGAAAGCTTCACCAGATATGTGCCGAGGGCATCTTCAAAATGATCCACCTTTTTCTCAAGAATATCTACATTTTCCGCATCCGCCTCGTTGTAGGAGGCCATCAGGTCAACAGAAGTAACAAGACCGGTTTCGGTCAGCTCTGCCATTTTTGCGGCTGCGACTTTACACTGCTGCAGAGCAAAAGCCGGGCTGTCGAGGAAACGGGTATCGAGCATCTGAACAGCTTCGTCTGCTTTTTCTTCCGGTCCGTCCGGAATGGTCAGTTTCGCAAGTTTGACCAGTCCGTCTGCAAACGGGAACAGGATTAGTGTTGCAAAAATATTGAAGCCGGAGTGAACGATTGCGATGCCGGCTGCATTTGCGGAGGTTTCCAGGAATGGAAAATGCACAAAGGCATTGATTCCATAGAAGAGAACCAGGAAAAGAACAGTACCGATGATGTTAAAATAAAGGTGAACCATTGCGGTACGGCGTGCATTGCGGCTTGTACCGATGGAGGAGAGCAGTGCGGTAATACATGTACCGATATTCTGTCCCATAATGATCGGAATGGCTACGGCGTAGCTGACGGAACCGGTTGCGCAGAGTGCCTGAAGAATACCGACAGAAGCAGAGGAACTCTGGATCACGGCGGTCAAAATGGTTCCGGCAAGAACACCTAGAACCGGCATGGAGAATTTTACGAGAAGTCCCGTGAATTCCGGTACATCTGCGAGCGGTGATACAGCGCTGCTCATGGTGTGCATACCAAACATCAGAATGGAAAAACCGGTTAACAGGGTACCGACATTTTTCTTTTTATCGCTCTTTGCCAGCATCAGCATAAAAACGCCGATGATTGCAAGAATGGGGGAAAAGGACGACGGGTTCAGCATTTTAATGAATACATTGTCGCCCTGAATGCCGGTAAGACTTAAGATCCAGGAAGTGATGGTGGTACCGATATTGGCGCCCATGATGATGCCGACTGCCTGGTTCAGCTTCATGATGCCGGAGTTTACGAATCCGACAACCATAACAGTAGTTGCAGAAGAGGACTGGATAACTGCGGTAACACCGGCACCTAAAAGAACTGCCATAATCCGCTTTGATGTCAGCTTTTCCAGCAGGTATTCCAGTTTACCGCCGGAAAGTTTGGTCAGGCCATCGCCCATGGCGCTCATGCCGTATAAGAACATGGCAAGGCCACCGACAAAGGATAACACTCCAAAAATGTCCATAATTTCTCCCTTTACGTAATTTTCTTTTTCTTTTCGTGGTTTTAACAATAGATACACGTTTTGCAGGTCTTACTCGAGAAAAAACCTACATTTAGAAGATAACACATCTAAAAACAGTTTTGTGTTAAATGTATGTAAAGTTTGTAAAACGGTCAAAACAACTCAAAATCCGGTGCGGCACTGTTTTGTGCCGGTACCGGATCGTTTCTCGATTCCTTTGCATCCGAAAGAAGCTGCCACTCGCAGGATCTGCAGATGCGGGTAGTTTGGCTGAATATGATTTTCATAAGAAATCTTTTAACTTTTCCATGTTGTATTCTTCAAATTTTCGCAGCTTATCCATCAGATCCCGGATTTTGGGATCCGCGTCCTCATACTGGCGGTACTTCTGGATTGCCTCGACGATGCCCATGCTGCTTCCGGTAATCAGCATGCTGGCAATGTGTGAGACGGACGGATCCGTTATAGTCTGCAGGTTTATCATAAAATACGTGCGTGCTTTTTCCATTATGCCAAGGCCTTTTTCATCGTAGCCGTGTTCATTCAGCAGCTCCTTTGCCGCCTGATGAAATTCCTCATAGCCCTGAAACTGGGTTTTCAGATGTTCTTTTAAGTCTTTGTCCTCAACGACTCCAATGAGCTGCCGGATCGTGTCGACACCCATCTGGGAGTTCTGGTAAATAAAGTTTAAAAGCTCTGCATCTCCACTCATCGTGCATCTTCCTTTCTTACTTTCTTTGGTGGTTTCATGAAAAAGTATTGCCGGAAATCGGGGTAAATATACCTGATTTTAATTGTAATTTTACCTGAAATCCATATTTCGGCAGCGACAGGAAAGACGGCTGGCATCTGCTGACCACAAAAGATATGGTGCATTACGGGCCGGAGACGGCGATTGGGATTCTGGGAGGAACGGGATCTGTCATCTGGGCAGATGGTCTCTTTTGAGAGAGTTATTCATTTGGTAACTTTTGCTTGCAGTTTTGCCGGAGTGTGGTAAAGTAGTAGAGGAGTTATATGAATTTCAGCGGGAGACAGAAAATCGGATCTGTCGTTCCGCGTTCAGAAAGAGGATAGAACATTATGCTGAAAAAAATTGGAAGAAATGATCCCTGCTGGTGCGGCAGCGGGAAGAAGTACAAAGACTGCCATCTGGCGCTGGATGAGAAAATCAATTCTTATAAATTAAAGGGATGGAAAATTCCGCCGAAGAAAATTATCAAAAGACCGGATCAGATCGATGGAATTCGTGAAAGCGGTCTTGTCAATATTGCAGTTCTGGATTATGTGGCCGAAAACATTCATGCAGGCATGAGTACGGAAGATATCGACCGTCTGGTCGCAGAAAAGACAAAAGAACTCGGCGGAATTGCAGCACCGCTGAATTATGAAGGATTTCCGAAGAGCGTGTGTACCTCCATCAACGATGCAGTATGCCATGGAATTCCGAATGAGGAGGAAATTCTGCAGGACGGAGACATCATCAACGTCGATGTTTCTACTATTTATAAGGGATATTTTTCCGACTCTTCCCGTATGTTCTGTATCGGTGAGGTAGACGATGTTTCAAAGAAGCTGGTGGAAGATACGTTAAAAGCCGTACAGCTCGGACTCTCCGAAGTACGTCCGTTTAACCGGCTTGGCAATGTCGGCGCGGTAATCAATGAATTTGCCCAGAGCCAGGGCTATAAAGTTGTCCGTGACATCGGTGGCCATGGCGTCGGTCTGGAGTTTCACGAGGATCCGTTCGTCAGCTATGTCACAAGACGAGATACCGGAATGCTGCTCGTACCGGGCATGGTATTCACCATTGAGCCTATGATCAATCTCGGAACCGATGAAATCTTCATCGACTCCGACAACGACTGGACTGTCTACACCGAAGACGGCGCACCGTCAGCCCAGTGGGAGGTTACGGTTGCGGTAACAGAAGATGGATATGAAATTCTGGCATATTAATTGACGCATAGAAATACAAAAGCTGTGTCTGTGGAAGAAACTATTTTCCGGAGACACGGCTTTTTTCTAAAGAGAAAAGGGAGAAATATTATGCTGGATTTGGAACAGGAGATGAGCCGGTGCCGGGTTTGTCCGCGGAAGTGCGGAGCGGACCGGGAGCATGGAAAGACGGGATATTGTAAGGCGCCCTCCGGGGTTGCGGCGGCGCGGGCTGCACTGCATTTCTGGGAGGAGCCGTGTATTTCCGGGACGACGGGGTCGGGGACGGTTTTCTTTTCCGGATGTAATCTGCGGTGTGTTTACTGTCAGAACCATCATATTGCGGAGATGGAGAGCGGAAAAGTGATTTCGATCGGGCGGCTTTCGGACATTTTTCTGGAGCTGCAGGCACAGAATGCAAACAATATCAATCTTGTGACACCAAGCCACTACGTGCTGCAGATCCGGGAGGCACTTTTTCAGGCAAAGAAAAAGGGACTTACCGTGCCGGTTGTGTATAACTGCGGCGGGTATGAGAGCGTGGAAGCCCTGCAGGCCCTGGATGGGCTGATCGATATTTATCTGACAGATTTTAAGTATATGGACTCCTCCCTTGCAAAAGTGTACTCGCGGGCAGAAGATTACCCGGAAACAGCAAAACGGGCGCTGGCGGAAATGGTGCGTCAGACAGGAGAGGCTGTATTCGATGAGAATGGTCTGATGAAAAAAGGTGTGATTGTGCGCCATTTATTGCTGCCCGGTGCTGTAAAAAATGCAAAAGCTGTGGTAAAATACGTCTATGAGACGTACGGCGATACCGTCTGGCTGAGCCTCATGAGCCAGTACACGCCGCTTCCGCAGGTGGAAAACATAAGTCCGCTGAACCGGAAAACGACAAAGCGGGAGTATGAGCGTCTGCTGGACTATACGTTTTCCCTCGGCGTCACCAACGCCTTTTTACAGGAAGGCCCGGTGGCCGAGGAGAGCTTCATTCCGGAGTTTGACGGAAGAGGAATCTGACGTTATAGTTCACTCGTGCAAAAAGGAGCTGCGCAGCAGCAAAAAGCGCTGGAAGCGCGGTTTTGAGAATGCAAGCAAAACACAGTTGTCTATGATTAGATATGGCTAACTATATTGTTTTAAGGAGGAAAAACTTTTGAGCAACGCAGTTGTAACATTGAAAAAAGGAGAGGGCCGCGCCTTAAAGCAGGGCGGAGCCTGGATTTTTGATAATGAGATCGCTTCGATTTTAGGAGCATATGAAAACGGAGATATCGTGCTGGTGCGCGACTTCGACGGATACCCGATGGGGCGCGGTTTCATCAACGAGCATTCCAAAATCCGTATCCGTATGATGACAAGAAACATCGACCAGGAAATCGATGAAACATTCTTGAAAAAAAGAGTGCAGGATGCCTGGGAGTACCGCAAAAAAGTGACGGACACATCGAGTTGTCGCCTGATCTTTGGCGAGGCAGACTTCCTGCCGGGACTCGTAGTGGATAAATTCTCCGATGTGCTGGTCGTTCAGTCGCTGGCACTTGGTATCGACAAAATGAAAATGACGATTATCCGCCTGTTGGAGGAGGTTCTGGCAGCTGACGGGGTTAAGATCCGCGGCGTGTTTGAGCGAAGCGATGCAAAAGTGCGTGAGCAGGAGGGCATGGAGCGTGTGAAAGGATTTCTCTCCGAGCCGTTTGACACCAGCGTGGAAATCATCGAGAATGGTGTCCACTATCTCGTCGATGTCAAGGACGGCCAGAAAACTGGTTTCTTCCTGGATCAGAAATACAACCGTCTGGCTGTGCAGAAGCTCTGCAAGGACGCGAGAGTGCTCGACTGCTTTACCCATACCGGGTCGTTTGCACTGAATGCGGCATATGCAGGAGCAAAGGAAGTTATCGGCGTTGATGCATCAGAGCTCGGTGTAGAGCAGGCACGGAAAAACGCAGCCTTAAATGGTCTGGAAAACGTAGCATCTTTCGTGTGCGAGGATGTCTTTGAACTGTTGCCGCGTCTTGAAAAAGAGGGAGAAAAATTCGACGTCGTTATCCTTGACCCGCCGGCCTTCACAAAATCAAGAAACTCCATCAAAAACGCAATCAAGGGATATCGTGAAATCAATCTGCGCGGCATGAAACTGGTCAAAGACGGCGGCTATCTGTGCACCTGTTCGTGTTCCCACTTTATGGACTACGAACTCTTCACGAAAACCATCAACCAGGCGGCTCACAACGTCCACAAACGTCTCCGTCAGGTAGAATACCGCACCCAGGCTCCGGATCACCCAATTCTGTGGGCGGCGGATGAGTCCTATTACCTGAAATTTTATATCTTCCAGGTTGTGGATGAAAAATAAGAAGTAAAAAGCCCCGAAACCCCAGTGTTTATGCGGCTTCCCGGGTTTTCTTGGAAAAGTGAAAAAGTACCGTAAAATATCGTAAAATGGTGTAATTTGATACGAAAATGGTGTAAAAAATGGTGTAAAAATTCTAAGAGGGAACAGCATACAAGGGTAATAAATTCATGAAAAAAATATGGCAAAAAATTATTGACGCTTAGGGAACAGTGTGCTATACTTACAGAGTAATTACAAGAATTATGTCCAAACGGAGCAACACAGAAACTTGAAAATTTAAAATAAATAAAACAAAAATTGATACAATTCCTCGCGAAAATCACCAATACATAAAAAGTGAAAAAAATTGCGGGGGGGGGTACAATGAAAAGAAAAATTGTTTACGGAATTTTTGCTGCTACATTAATAGGAACAGCGGTACTCACTGTTACACCTTCTACAGCGCAGACGGTAGACGCTGCTGTAAAGACGGGATGGGTGAAAGAATCCGGCAAATGGTACTTTTACAAGGACGGCGTGAAAGCCACCGGATGGCAGGAATGGGATGAAAAACTCTACTATCTGAACGCTGACGGAACCATGAAAGCAAATGAATGGATGATCGACGCCGACGGAAGTATCTACTACTTCCGCAGCTGGGGCGGTGCTTACAAGAACTGTAACGCTGTCATCAATGGAAGAAGCTACACCTTCGGCGCTGACAGCAAAATGCAGGGTTCCCAGTGGATCGTAAAAGGCGGCAACTGGTATCTGGCAAAAGATGGAAAGATTGCGACTGGCTGGCAGGAATGGCAGGGAAGCAAATACTATCTGAACAGTGACGGAACCATGAGAAGCAACGAGTGGCGTTTAGACGATACCGGAAAAATCCGTTATCTGTGCAGTTGGGGCGGTGCTTATAAAAATCGTTCTGCGAAGATCAATGGAAGAAGCTACACTTTCAACAACAATGCAGATGTGACCAATACCCAGTGGATCGCCATGGACGGCACATGGAAACTTGCAAAAGACGGACGGATCGCAACCGGATGGCAGACATGGGATAAGAATCTTTATTATCTGAACAGTGACGGCAGTATGAAAGCCAATGAAGCCTTTACTGACGGTGGAAAGCTCTATTTCTTCCGTAGCTGGGGCGGTGCTTATAAGAACTGCTGGTATACTTCCGGCGGAAAGAAATATTATCTGCACGATAACAGCGCAGCTTACCAGAACGAGTGGCTGAAAGCAGATGGAAAATGGTATTATTTCCAGAGTGACAGCACGATGGCAACCGATACTTGGATTGACAACTATTATGTCGATGCATCCGGTGTCTGGATTCCGAACAAAGAAAAACCGACGGACAAATGGATCACCAGCGGAAACCGCAAATGGTATCGCCATGCCGACGGCAGCTATACAAAGAATGACTGGGAACTTATCAATGGAAAATATTACAGATTTGATAAAGATGGCTGGATGGTTACCGGATGGCAGAAAATCGGTAATGTTACGTATTATATGGATAAGACAACCGGAGAGCGATATGGTGAGGGCTGGCATTGGATTGACGGCAACTGCTACTATATGAATGCTAACGGTGAAATGGCTGTTGATACTTGGATTGATGGATATTATGTAGATGAATCTGGAAAATGGATTAAAGATCCAAAGAACGAAGAACATACACATAAGTGGGTAGAAGAAACGGAGACCGTAAACCATCCGGAAGAAAGCCACATCGAAATCAAACACCATGATGCTGTAACCCATACAGTAAATCATGATGAAGAGTTCCATTATGAGACCGTAAACCATCCTGAGGAGTCCCATATGGAGACTGTACATCATGAGGAAGTAGGACACTACGTGCATCACGATGCAGAAGGGTATTACAATACAGTGCATCACGATGAGATCTCTCATAGAGAATACACAAGAAGCTATTGATGCTCACGTATTATACCATACTCTTCTTGGCGAGTCAATTAGTTATTATGATAAAGTTGTGAAAATTGTAGATCAGGAAGCCTATGACGAACAGGTTTGGGTAGAAACCAAAGCCGCTTGGGATGAGTACGTAATCGATCAGGAAGCATGGGATGAGCAGGTTAAGGTAGTTGACAAAGCAGCATGGTCTGAGCAGGTAAAAGTTGTAGACAAAGAAGCCTGGACAGAAACTGTCGTAGACGTACCAGCATGGGATGAAGAGATCAAAGTCGTAGACAAAGAAGCATGGACTGAGACTATCAAGCAAAAAGTATGCTCTATCTGTGGTAAAGTTCAAAATTAAAAATGAAGTAAAAGAGGTATTAACTAGTGTGGAGTTAATGCCTTTTTTGCGTGTCTAAAAGAAAAAAGTAAAATTGAACTATTGATAAAAGTTCAAAACATAAAAACAAAGGAGTTCAAAAAAGTGGCAAAAAAGGGCGTATTTTCGTCAAGAGTCTTTTCAAAAGAACAAAATGAAGAAATCAATAAGAAAATAAACACATGGACTAAGAAAAAATTGGTTCAATTTATCTATGACTTCGGAAGAGAGCTGGATAAAAATACAGGTACAACAGAAATTACAGAAGCGTTAGAGAGTTTCGATAGCATATTGCGAGAGAAGCGCATGTGGCGTGAAAGAAATAAAGAGGCTTGGAATTGTTTGAATAAGTGGAAGAATTACCGGAAAAATTTATTACTTTGGGATGCAAAGTTACGGATGAAAAAAGACGGTACAAAATATTTAGCAGATAAACGTGGAACGCGGGAAGAATTTGCGCGGGAATATGCAGAGCAGATTTTGAAAAAAATAAAAAAGAACAATATCGCAGAACTTAAATGGAAGTTGGGTGAAACAGCTGCTGACTATGATTGGTATTTTGCCATTGCATATATTTTAAAACAACGTTATAATGTAAGAAAACCCAAAGAACCGAGCTGCTGTTATAAGAGTATTGAAGAAATACCTTGTAGTGATGCAGCGTTGAAGGCGGGAGGCTTGGAGTCTTGCACCAAAGCAAGTTTAAAGCGTTTGTTGAAAGTGATGATTGAATGTGAGACAGATCTTCTCTCAGATCGGATAGATATTGATAGAGTATTTGCAATAAGATGGAATTATAAAGATAGCGTTTACTATGTGTCAAAAAAAAGCTATAAAGCAATAAAGAGCGAATGCGCTGACCGTGTCCAATGTATAGAGCAGATGCAAAAACGATGTCAAAAGTTAGAAGCAATGATAGAGAGAAAAATAAATCGTGATCTTTGAGGAAGATATAGACTGCGTACTTACAGTTAAAAAGTAGGTACGCAGTTTTTTTTTTTGCAAAAAATATATTGAGAAACTTCTTTCAAGGGATATGGGGGAGCGCCAATCTACTAGTATAATAACCGTGTCGACAAAAAAGACAAGGAGGTAGATCTGGCGCCGGATGACATAAAAGGATATGTCATGCAGAGAGAAAAGTAAACTCGAAATGATTCGAATAAGAAAAAGAAAAAGCAGAGAGAAAATGGCAGAGTATGTAGAACAGAAGTGCAATGTGGAGTGCAGTAAAAACATGATTCAGGATTACGAGGAAGGCACTACAGCGATTCCGATAAAGGTATTAATTGCTTATTCTGAACTTGGGAACTGCTTACCTAGTTGGATTTTGAGCGAGGACGATTTAGAAGCAGAGATACGAAACGCATATTTTGTTGAACTGGATCTTACAGGGGAATTGTATTGTTATGATATAGAATCCTTGGTAAGCGAAGCTTTTAAAAAGTACCAGAAGGAAAATGCTCTTACATATGAAGACATAGGATATGAGATGAGTGTAGCAGGAAGTAGTGTCGGAAAGTATGTGAGAAAGGCAAGAAGAAGATACAACAAAAACGATGTGATTGAGAAGGTTTTTACAGAATTAGGAATGTCGCTGGCTGATCTGGACGAATTTCTTGCAAAAGAAGAGTATAAAACGATATTCGCAATGCTTGGCGAAAAGGCAAAAAAAACTACAGATGATATAAAATTGAACTTAAAGAAATTAGAAAGCCTGCTTTAAGTAAATGTCAAAAGTAGACAAAAGTGAATTTTGAGAAGCGAAATCCATCTGATATAATAATATCATAAATGAAGCAAATTCATTTATGGAACACGATATTGAATAGCCGACTTCCAAACGATCTGTTCAATATCAAATGAACCTTGAAAATTAAATATGGTTGTTACTACTAATTGAAACGGAAATTGCTATCCTGTCATTCATGGTCGGGTAGCAAAGCGAGAAAATCTCTACATCTTCATAATATACTGCGGACTCTGGGATGTCAATAGCAATTTCCGTTTCCACTACAAAGAAAGGAAGTTCAAAATGAGCATTTTGAACCGTAAGAAAATACCGCTTCTGGCGGTATACAGAGATCCGGCGTTCATCCTGTTTTCTATTACTTCGTACTATAAGTACAGCGATGGAACGAAGACGGATGAGATAGCTGGAACTGCATATGACGTATGCGACACCTATTGCTTCGACAAATTTCGAGTGAAGATCCCGAATCAGAAAGTACCGCTTCTTGATAACGACGACCTTCAAACCAGAAGGGAAAACGGGGAACGTTTTTTCGTTGCGTTTGAAAACTTAATCGACGTGCCGTATGAGAGAAACGACTACAAAGGAAACGTCAAAGTAACAACATGGGAAGATGCGTGTACGGCAACTTCCGTAAAACTGGTTAAAGTGGACGGGGGAGAGAACGATGAATAGCACAATGGAAAACGTAATAAAAGGAATCCTTGAGAGAAGCGTGGCTGGTGTATTTAGCTATGCCAAAGTAAGGAAGGTGGAGAGCCGTGCAGAAGGTCAGGAGGTTCTCATTACGATGAAAGCCGAAGAACTTCGAGTTTCTCTCTTCCTTTTGAGCGAGGAGAAATTAGCCGCCTGGCTTGCAAGACGAATGAAATCAGAAACAGAAAAAATGTTCTGTGGTTTTAAGTCAAAGGTGGTTGTGAATGTCGTTAAAAGAATTGAACGCATTGAACCGGAATATGACATTACGGTATGCTGGGACGTTGTACGTAAAGAAGCGAAAGATTACTATATCCGCCCAAAATCCCCACTTGACGAAGAAGCATTGATGGAAATTGCGGAGCACACGATTCTTCAGATGTTTGAAGATGCCGATTCGCTCCAGTGTACGAATGATAAAAGCGTTCTGGGCGATGGCTGGGTATTGAAAGACGAATTTAAGAGCGTACTGGATAATTACGCTGACAACAAAGAAAATGAGGACTTGGGGGAGGGATATGTTCTTTACCCATGCACTATGCTGGAAAGCTTTCTGGAGCCGTTGGCAGATTGTGTAATAAATACAGTTTATCCAGAACGCAGCATTGCGGTGCAGATTAGTATTTGGCGAGACCAGCAGTATTATCCAGATGAGCTTTATCATGTATCGCTTGATTTCCTTGAATTTTAAAAATTCTCATGAAAAATCTAAGATGGTGCAGGGAATAACACCCTGCACTATTTTTAAAAGTATAACAGGAGGAAAAGGGTATGGTGAATATAATATTCTTTTTATTAGTAATATTTTTTTGGTACGGCGTGGCGGTATGTGTCGTACAGACGGTAAAACACTGCACAACCAGAGAAGCCGCATCATTCTGCATTCAGAAGATCAAAGAAGTGTTTGCATGGAGCTGGAAAGAAGCGTTTGCAAAGCCGCCTGTCCAGTATATGACGCATATCGGCTGGGATGGGGAAAGACAGTGCTTCAATCCCAAAGTTGCAGACGAGGAACTTGTGGAGCTTGGCAAACTGTTCCAGTTCTTCCGGTGTATCGACATCCGGTATAATGAAAATGTTTATGCCTATCGAATTTCCGTTGTTTACGGGGATGCCGGACAGAAAAATTCAGAGGAATTTAAAACACTGGTCACAAAGGTGCTGGGCGGCTGCCTTGCAGATCATATGATGAAATATAGTATGTGGTGTGGTGAAAACAGTTCGTTGTTCATGGTAACTTTATACCCGGAGTATATGGAGATCGCCATAGCGCGGAATAAAGAAGGCGTAAAAGTAATTGAAAACCTTAAAAAGAAAAAAGAGCGGGCAAAAATTGAAGACCAGAGAAAGGCGCAGGGCATCTGCACACTGGAAGAGGTGTGGGGAGAAAATAAAGGGGATCGGATGACATGGGGATACGATGCAAAAATAGCACATCAGTATCAGACAAAATCATCCATTCAGACAGAGATAGACACCCATTGCCATGCACTGATTACGGGAAGTTCCGGTTCTGGAAAATCAGTAGCGGTTTCGTACCTGCTGGGAAGAAGATTACAGGCAGACCCGAAGACACACGTATTCATCTGTGACTATAAAAATTCTGAGGATTTCCGGTTCTTAGATGGCTATGAGAACTATTATATGGGTGAACAGTGCTATGACGGCATCATGGCGTTTTACCAGAGGTTCCATGAAACCAGAGAGTCCGGCGGAGCAGAAAAAGAAAGGTATCTGCTGATCTTCGACGAGTACCCGGCATTTCTGAACCGCTTGCAGATGCTGGATAAGCAGAACAAAGAGAAAAGGGCTGCGGATGTCATGAACGCGGTATCAGAAATTCTGATGCTTGGCAGGGGCTTGCATTATGGAATCTGGATTGTGACGCAGCGGGCAGATGCCGCCCTGTTCGCAAATGGCAGCCGGGATAATTTCATGTGCATCCTTGCGCTTGGAAGACTCAGCAAAGAACAGAAAAATATGCTGTTCAGCGGCGAGGAGCTGCCGGAACGGAGTTATCAGCAGGGAGAGGGCGTGATCCTGTTGGATGGTCGGGAAGTAGAAGAAGTTAAGATTCCGTGGGTTACGGATGTTCCGGGATGGAGAAAGCACATGCTGGATACCCTCGAGCAGAGCGCGGACGGTAACGTCCGGCGCGAAGGCTGAGAGGGGATGCAAGCGGGGGTATAGTATTACCCCCGCTTGCACAAAAAAGCCCACCACCACTCAAAAAATCCAGTATCTATGCGGCTTTCCAGCCCTCAAAACCCTGTTCGCAGACCATAAACAAAAGAAACACAAAAGAAATAAAACACGAAAGGAAAAAATTTCCCATGAACCCATTAAGAGAAACCGAAATAAGAACCCGAAGACAATGGAACGCACAAAGGAGAAATAACAAATGGTCGAAGAAAAGACAGAGAAGAAAAACGCCGCCACAGAGGAGATAAAGGAAGAACCAGAAGCCCCGGAGGAGCCGGAAAAACCACGGAAATCGAGGATGGACGGCATCCAGCGGCAGGCGTTTCTTTTAACCATCAACAACCCGCAGAAGTACGACATGGAGCATGAAAAAATAAAACAAAATCTGGTGATGAATTTCCCGACGCTCAAATTCTTCTGCATGGCGGATGAAATCGGGGAGCAGGGAACCTACCATACACACGTATACATCCATTTCAATTCCCGGGTACGGGTTGGAAAAATCAAGAAATATTTTCCATCCGCGCACATTGACATAGCAAATGGAACCGCAAAAAATAACGTGGAATACGTCAAAAAGAGCGGCAAATGGAAGGACACAGAAAAGGCAGAAACCAGCGTCCCGAACACCTATGAGGAATGGGGGACGATGCCGACACAAAAGGGCAGACGTTCCGATCTGGAAGACCTCATGCAGATGGTAGAAGCCGGATATACGGTAACAGAAATTTTACAGGAAAACAACGACATGATCCTTTACATGGATAAAATCGAGAAAATCCGACAAGCGTTTCTGAATGAAAAATTCAAGGGAAAACGTAGACTGGATCTGCACGTTACCTATATCTGGGGAGCGACGGGAAGGGGAAAAACGAGATCCATTATGGACGCATACGGAGACAGCAACGTTTATCGCGTGATCGAAAATGGAGGAGGGCATCCCTTTGACCAATACGACGGTCACGCGGTCATGGTATTCGAAGAGTTCCGCAGCTCCTTCAAAATATCGGACATGCTCAACTATCTGGATGTATACCCGGTGACGCTCCCGGCGAGATACTGCAATAAAGTCGTTTGCTATAGCAGGGTATTCATAACAACGAATATCCCGCTGGAAGACCAGTATACAGAGGTACAGAAGGAAAGCCCGGAAACGTGGGCGGCATTCCTACGCCGGATTCATGAAGTGCAGGTGTATCTGGAAGACGGAACCATTGTGAAATACGATTCGGTCGAAAAATATCTGAACCGGAACAAAGAGTTTCACAAACTGGAACCCGCGGACGAATGCCCTTTTAAATAGGAAGTGAGGGAAAGAGATGGACGAAAGAAACAAGGACGAAGAGCAGGGCGTGAAAAAGAAAAAATATATCGTTCCGGAAGAAATCGAACTCGAAGAGGGGGTAGAGTTCCGGCGGGTATATGACTGGCTGCCTTATACCTACTGGCGAATCTTGCGAGTGATGAAAGAGCTTGGCTGGGATATGATACAGATCTGGCAGGGATACAAGGCAAACCGCCGCCCGGGATACTGTGAGAAATACCGCATCGTGGAGCATGAAACCGGAAGAGTGATCCGGGAGGAGGTAACCATTTATCAGATACAAAAGGCATTCGCACACGAGGAAGTCCCATTGGAAGATAAGCAGACAGAGAAATATCAGCGGAAAAGCTGTTAATCGCAGCCGGAGAAAAAGAAAAATGGAAGCAGCGCCCTGCCAATGAGAAGGTATGGAACCCGGCGGCAAAGGAGTTTTATATGAAATACATAAAAGAAGACCCCACCGACGGGGAGCCGGGGACAGAAGAAAACGAGCCGGAATAAAAGAAAAAAAAGAGACAACAAAAGAAAAAGTAAGAGGGCTTATCCGGTCTATTCCAGATAAGCCTTTTTCAGAAAGGAAAAGCCAGATCAGCACGCCCATCGTAACGTATCGCAAAGTAAAGCAATAAGGGAAGAAGGATGTTGATAAATGGCAGAGCAGAAACATGGCAGCGTAGCTTTATGGAAAAAGCATTGCTCAACGTAAAAGAATTTGCAGAGTATCTAGGCATCGGGCAGACCAAAGCAAGGGAACTTCTACGGGGCTATAACGGCTTCGGGGTAAGAATAGGAAACCGATGGTATGCAAATAAAAAAAAGCTCGATAAATGGCTGGAGGAAAATGCAGATTGATGAATTGTAAGGAACGAAAAGATGTGGTAAAATATTCAATGAATTTATTACCCGGTATGTCTCCAAAGAAAGGAGAAATATATGGGTAAATCATTGAAAGGTAAAGAATTAGGCAGAGGTATCACACAGAGAAAGGATGGGACATATCAAGCTCGTTTTATAAATAGGTTCGGAAAAAGACAAACAATATACGGTAAAACGGTAACGGAAATCACCAAAAGACTGCGAGACGAGCAATATGAAAATGAAAAACAGATCAATGTCGTAAATGACAAGATGACACTTGATGAGTGGTTTGAAATTTGGATCACAACTTGTAAAACGCATTGTAGAAATACAACGAAAAGAACATATAAAATTCAATATAATAGACTTCGTGAGAAACTTGGTTGGCGAAGACTTACGAAATTAAAGTTGGTTTCATTGCAGGAAGCATTTAATGAGCTTGCAACGGATAAGATGAGACAAGATTGCAAAGCATTGCTTTCTGACATGTTTAAAAGAGCAATAGAAAATGAATTGATGGTTAAAAATATTGCGATTGGAATTAATCCTATTATAGAGAACAAAGAAAAGGAAGAAAAAAGAATATTAAGTGATGAAGAAATTAAAATATTACTTGATAGTTCGAAATCTGGACAAATGTATGCGTTTTATGTAATTGCTCTTGAGACCGGAATGAGAATGGGAGAAATCCTTGGCTTGACATGGGATTGCGTGGATTTTAAGGAAGGAATTATAGATATTCAAAAAACACTATGTTATATACCAAACAATGGGGATGCTATATACGAATTTCATCAAACCAAAACCAAAGCAGGAAAGCGAAAAATTCCGATGACGAAAAAGGTCAAAGAAGTCCTTTTAGAACAGAAAAAACGGAAAAATCAGATTATAATGCGTCATCCTGTTGCATATCCGGGAATGGAAAATCTCGTCTTTTGTAGTAAGACAAATAGACCTGTCCATGAATCAAATATAAGAGCTGCGATTCGATACCGAGTGAATAAAATTAATGAAGAAAATCCGCAGAGTGAGTTTAAAGCGTTTACACCGCATTGTCTACGACATACGTTTGCAACAAAGGCGATTGATAAAGGAATGCGACCGAAAACGTTGCAAAAGATTTTGGGACATAATTCTTTACAAATGACGATGGATTTATATTGTCATGTAGAAGAAAGTACACTCAAAACAGAAATGGCATTAATAGGTGAAGTAGTATAAAATGGTGTAAAAATGGTGTAAACGGAGAAAACGCAACTGGGAAAGCCTTATAAATCAAGGGATTTAGGATGCATTACTTGAAATTCTATATTTTCCAGGTTGTGGATGAAAAATAGAAATTCTTCCTCTGTCGGAAGCGCAGAAACGGAAAAGCGAAGTGTAAGAAATGGGAGGAATTGCCATATGACAGAACCAACACCCCATGCACAAAAGAAAAAGCACTCCCGCCAGATGGCCACAAGCTGTGAGTCGTGCGGCAATTTTGTGTATGATGATGATTATGAGTGCTACACCTGCGAGGTGGATCTCGATGAGGATGAGATGGCACGTTTTCTGCAGGATAAATTTTACAACTGTCCGTACTACCAGCTCGGCGACGAGTATCGGATTGTGCGGAAACAGATGTAGGCAGGCAATGCGTCCGGTATACAAAGCTGCGGCGTTTGCGATAAAAACAAAAAAAGAACAGGAGGATTTTTACCATGAACAACGAAGTATTAAATGCAATCAAAACAAGAAGAAGCATCCGCAAATACAAAGCGGAGCAGATTACCGATGAGCAGCTCGATGCAATTCTGGAGGCTGGAACGTATGCGGCAACCGGCATGGGAAAACAGTCGCCGGTGATTGTTGTGGTACAGAAACCGGAGCTGATTGCAAAGCTTTCGAAAATGAATGCGGCTGTTATGGGTACAACATCCGATCCGTTCTACGGCGCTCCGACCGTTCTGATTGTGCTTGCTGACCCGGAGCGCGGAACTTATGTGGAGGACGGCTCTCTTGTCATGGGAAATCTGATGCTGGCAGCACATGCCGTTGGTGTGGATTCCTGCTGGATCCATCGTGCAAAAGAAGAGTTCGCGAGCCCGGAGGGAAAAGCCCTCTTAAAAGAGTGGGGACTTTCCGAAAATTATGTTGGCATCGGCCACTGCATCCTCGGCTATCGCGACTGTGAGTACCCGGAGGCAAAAGAAAGAAAAGCAGATTATATTGTAAGAGTATAATCATCTGCGAAAACGGCTCCGGGAGCGGCTGTGCGTTGAAAACACCCGCCCGGAGTCTATATTTTTAACCGAATCAAGCAAGTAGCGAAGCGGATTGCGAATATCCGCTTTGCTAGAGACAACAGAGGAACAGCCATGTATCGAATTATGATTGTAGAAGATGATGAAGTCATCGCCTGCGCCGTGCAGCAGAGCCTGGTTTCCTGGGGCATGGATGCGTTCTGCGTACAGGATTTTTCCAGTGTTCTCGCTGAATTTGCCGTGAAAAATCCGCAATTAGTGCTGATGGACATTCATCTTCCCTTTTTTAACGGATTTCACTGGTGCCAGGAGATTCGAAAGGTCTCGAAAGTGCCGGTAATTTTTCTTTCTTCTGCATCGGACAACATGAACATTATTATGGCCGTTAATATGGGCGGCGATGACTTTATCGCGAAGCCGTTTGATTTAAGTGTCCTGACCGCCAAAGTCCAGGCGATGCTCCGTCGCACCTACGAATTTGCCGGAGAAACGAATTTCCTCGAGCACCGCGGTGCCATGCTCGATACGGGAAGTGGTGTGCTGAATTACCGGGGAAAGCGAATTGAGCTGACAAAAAATGAGTGGCGCATTCTGCAGTCCCTTCTCGAAAATAAAGGAAAAGCCGTCAGCCGCGATATGCTGATGATGCATCTGTGGGAGTCGGACAGCTTTATAGATGACAACACGTTGACCGTCAACGTCACGCGCTTGCGGAAAAAACTGGAGGAGGCAGGACTTACAGACTTTATCCAGACGAAAAAGGGTGTCGGCTACCTGATCGCATGACGGAAGCAGAACAGGAGAAAGAGGATGGAACAACAGAAAGAGGGAATCCGGCAGGAGTTTATGCTTCTTAACTGGTATTTGAAAGAGCATCTTGCATCGGCCGTGCGGATTGCCGCTTTTATAGGAGTATTTTCACTCCTCTGTTTTCTGCGCAATGTGCCGCAGGATGTCACCGTTTATATGATCGTGCTGATGGCTGCTGTCGGAGCCACAGGTTTTTGCTTTCATTATGGGAAGTACCGGAAACATCATCTGGTCTTAGCACTCCTTGCCGCCGAACCGCAGGGCAAAACAGAAGCGCTTCCGGAGGCGGACGGGCTTCTGGCGCGGGATTACCAGCAGATCATCGCATCCTATGAGCGGCAGTTTCAGGAAGAACAGATTAAGATGGAGCAGAAATACCGCGATATGATGGAGTATTACACGATGTGGACCCATCAGATCAAAACGCCGATTGCGGCGATGCGGCTGCTTCTGCAGGAGGAGGATACGCCGTTTTCGCGTGAAATGCAGAGCGAACTTTTCCAGACGGAGCAGTATGTGCAGATGGCGCTGCAGTACCTGCGCATGGAAAAAATGACATCGGATCTTGTCTTTGCAAGGTACGATTTGGATGCGCTGATCCGCCAGGCTGTGCGGAAATATGCTCCGCTTTTTATCCGCCGGAAGATTATCCTTTCCTACGAGCCGGTGCACTGCGAGGTGCTGACAGATGAAAAATGGCTCGTCTTTGTGCTGGAGCAGATTCTGTCAAATGCGCTGAAATACACGAAAAGTGGAAGCATTCACATCTATCTGTCACCGGATGCACCAAAAACGCTGGTGATTGAGGACACCGGCATCGGCATTGCGCCGGAGGATCTGCCGCGGATTTTCGAAAAAGGCTACACGGGCTGCAACGGCCGCGCAGACAAGCGGTCAACGGGCATCGGACTGTATCTGTGCCGCCAGATCATGGAGAAACTTTCGCATACCATCCGCATCGAGTCGGAGATGGGAGTGGGAACGAAGGTGTATCTTGGGCTGGATACCGTATCCCTGTAGTACATAGAGAGCTTCGCCGGGAATCTTACAGAAATGTAAGGTTGCCGGTCTTTTTGTAAGATGATCCTAAGGCAGAAGAGGGCGCGGACGGGTATAATAAGCCTTGTCAATTAAGAAAACAGTTCAGACAGAAAGGAAAATGTGACATGGCAATTCTGGAAGTAGAACATCTGAAAAAAACATATACCACGCGCCTTGGCAGCAACCGGGTGGAAGCGTTGAAAGACGTTAATTTTACAGTGGAACGGGGCGAATTTGTTGCAATCATGGGCGAATCGGGAAGCGGAAAAACGACGCTTCTGAACCTGCTCGCAGCACTCGACAAGCCAACCGGCGGACAGGTGCGGTTAAATGGAAAGAATCTCGGCGAATTAAAGGAGAAGGAGATTGCCGGATTCCGCCGCGAAAATTTAGGTTTCGTGTTCCAGGACTTCAACCTGCTCGATACCTTTTCCCTGCGTGACAACATTTATTTGCCGCTCGTGCTGGAAGGAAAAAAATACGAGGAGATGAGTCTTCGGGCAGAGCCGATTGCGAAAAAACTCGGCATCACCCAGATCCTCAATAAATACCCATATGAGGTGTCCGGCGGACAGAAGCAGCGTGCAGCCGTTGCGCGTGCGCTGATTACCAATCCGGAGCTGGTTCTTGCGGATGAGCCTTCCGGCGCGCTCGATTCCCATGCAGCGGATGGCCTCATGAAACTGTTCGGGGAGATCAACGAGGAGGGCCAGACGATTGTTATGGTAACGCACAGTGTGAAGGCGGCCTGCTCGGCGAAGCGTGTGCTGTTCATCAAGGATGGCGAGGTCTTCCACCAGCTGTATCGCGGTTCTTTAGGGCGCGATGAGATGTATCAGAAGATCTCCGATACGCTGACAATTCTTGCGACGGGTGGTGAACGGGATGAATAATCTGCTGTATGCCAGACTGGCAAAAACAAATTTGAGCAAAAACCGTCAGAATATTCTTCCGTATCTGCTGTCATGCATCGGCACGGTGGTGATGTTTTTTATCATGGATACACTGGCGCAGGGAAGTGGCTTTGATTCCATGATCGGAAAAGATACGATCCTGACAGTGATGGGGATGGGAACCTATATCATTGGCCTGTTCGCGGTGATTTTTCTGATTTACAGCAACAGTTTTCTGGCAAAAAGAAGAAAAAAAGAGTTCGGTCTGTTCCAGATTCTCGGCATGGAGAAAAAGCATCTGGCGAAGATCCTCTTTTTTGAGAGTCTGTATCTGTGGGCGGCATCGCTTGGAATCGGTATTCTGCTCGGTGTGTTGCTGTACCGCCTGCTGTTTCTGGTGCTGATGAAGCTGACCGGACTGAACGGAACAATTGGTTTTGCGTTCAGCGCAAAAGCCGTGGGAAGTACGATGCTGCTGTTCGGCCTGACTTTTGTGATCAATTTTCTCTTAAGCCTTCGCCAGATCCACGTCTCACAGCCGGTCGAACTGCTGCACGGCGGCGCGCAGGGTGAGCGGGAACCGAAAACGAAGCTTTTGACGGCGGTTCTTGGATTCATGCTGCTTGGTGTTGGTTATTATCTGGCTCTGACCTGCCAATCCTCGATGGACGCACTTGATAAGTTTTTTAATGCAATCGCTTTGGTTATGGTGGGAACGTACTGCCTGTTTTCTGCTGGAAGTATTGCATTTTTGAAAATTCTGAAGAAAAACAAGAATTACTATTACCAGACACGCCATTTTACAAGCATTTCGGGCATGCTGTACCGCATGAAGCAAAATGCGGTCGGTCTTGCGAATATCTGTATTCTGTCAACGGGTGTGCTTCTGGTTATCTCCATCAGCACATGTCTGTGGACGGGAATTGAGGAGGTTACCTATACGCGGTTTCCACATCAGATTTCGATTGAAGCAAATACTGGCGTGAGCGGCATTATGAAGACGGTGGAACCGGTCAGTCAGAAGATGATAGAGGAAGTGAAAACTGGGATTGATCAGCATCTGGAAGAAAAGCAGCTCAGAAAAAAGTATGAAAGTGATCAGAGATACTATGTTATGCTTGCTGTTGTAGATAGAAACAAAGTAGAAAAAACACAGTCAGATGATGCTGCGGCGAGCACACTGATAAAAATCATGGAAGAGTCGGAGTACAATCAGGTAACCGGCGAACAGGTAGAGCTGGAACCAGGGCAGGCTCTGGTTTTTCAGGCAAAACAGAAAAATTATGAGTATGATACGATTGAACTGGGAAATCCGACGTATGAAGTAAAAAAATGGAATACCGATAAAAAATCGTACATTCTGGATGAGAAGACGCAGGTGTATGAGACAATGACGGTGGTGACGCGGAACCATGAAGCAAAGGAAGCGTATGCGGCTGTGCAGGGAAAGGAGCCAGAAGGATACAGTTGGGAATATGCTCTGGATCTTATCGGGGATGCCGGCGAACAGATCACAGTTGGAGATGAGATTGAGACGATACTGACGGAGTCATCTTTTAACGGATGGGTGGAAGTGCGCGAAAAAGAGCGCAATACGGTTTACAGTCTGTATGGTTCACTTCTGTTTTTAGGTGTTTTCGTCGGTGCGCTGTTTTTGATGGGTGCCGTTATGATTATCTATTACAAGCAGGTTTCAGAAGGCTTCGATGACCGAAAACGGTTCCAGATTATGCAGAAGGTCGGTATGAGCCGCAAAGAAATCCGTCAGACGATTCAGTCACAGGTGGTAACGGTCTTTTTCCTGCCGCTCGCGGTGGCCGTGGTGCATACAATGGTAGCGTTTCCATTGACCAGGCGTATCATGGCAATGCTGAATTTCCCGGACAGCAATCTGTTCCTGGCTGCAACAGCGATTACGATTGCGGCGTTTGCCGTGGTTTACCTGATTGTCTATGTGCTGACGGCGCGGGCGTATTACAAAATTGTGGAATAAGAAGATGTACTTTTTTTAATACATCGAAGCGCCTTTGAAAAAAACTTAACAAAAAAATAATAAGAAAAAGACATCCGGCGCAGACGGAAAATCTGCGGGGGATGTCTTTTTGGTTGTTCTATTTATAAATGCCGTTGATGGTAACTTTGAAAAGAGCTTCCTTTCCATTGAGTTCGTCTTTTCCATAGTCTTCCGGGAAAGTGACGGTTACATCTACGCTGTCGCCCGGGTGATGGCCGATGAGCTGTTCTTCAAAGTCATCGATGTAAGTGTGGGAGCCGATCACAAGATCAGCGCCGTTTCCTTTTGTGTTTCCACCTTCAAATTCCACGCCGTCAATGGAGCCGACATAGTCGATATTGACGGTATCACCGTCCTCAATGGTGAGGGAAGTGTCGGTCTGCAAAGAGGCAGAAGCCGAAGTGGAGGCTGATGAGGCGGATGCGGCCGATGAGGCTGTGGAGGTATCCTCCGAGGCACTTTTGACAGAGAGTCGTTTGGAATCGAGTACGCTGGCAATAATAAGGCCGACGATCACAACGATAATCAGAGCCGGTCCGGCCCAGCTCCAGATCTTTTTGTAATGCGCTACTTTCGCTTCGTGCTCCCGCTCTTTGGCACGCCGTTCCCTGGCAGCTTTTCTGTTTTCTTTGTTCATAAAAAGGATCTCCTTTGCGCTTTTACGACTGCAATCGTATTTTATAATATCAAGTATATCATAAAAATATGGTAAAAGTGTGAAAAAAATAACACGATCCAACATTGTCAATGCTCAAAAATGACGATATAATGAGTGCAAGTGAGTCAAATGAAAATTTATTTTCATTTGACGAACGACGAATGTCGCTTACGCGGCAGCGTAAGATTGAGTGCAAGTGAGCCAAATGAAAATTTATTTTCAGTTGGCGAACGACGAATGTCGCTTACGCGATAGCGTAAGATTGAGTGCAAGTGAGTCAAACGAAAATTTATTTTCAGTTGGCGAACGACGAATGTCGCTTACGCGGCAGCGTAAGATTGAGTGCAAGTGAGAAAACGCGGCGAGTAAGGGAGTGAATAAAATGGATGACTGGAGTAGTTTCAGAACGACGACATCCGAACAGCAGCGCCTCCGGGCTGCACTTTCCAGCTTTTGTGAATCGCAGGATCTTCCGGAAGAACAGCGAGCCGCATATACTGCATACCTGCGGAAACGCATTCGTCCCGCTGTCGAAATGCTGATTCGTGAGGATGATTTTTCAAAGCTGGAACGTATTCTGCAGACCGGATGGCTGTCCGATGCAGACCGAAAACGTTTTCTCAACCTTGCTGCCGACCAGCAGAAATGGCAGGCTTTCCGTATTCTCCTGAACCGGAGCTCACAGGATCCGATGCAGGAGAATACGGAAAGCAGAAAAACAGAAGCTGCGTTTCAAAAAGAAAAGCCCACAAAAGAAAAAGAAGCGCTGGCGCTCCGGCTTTTCGAAGAAGCCCGCAAAAACCTCTGCTGGTTGTACCCGGAACTTGGTGAAGCGATTCTTTTCTTTCAGCATCAGCCATCCGACAGGACAAAAGCCATCACATCCGACGGTCATACGATATATTTTAACTCCGATTTTGTACTCTGCATGTGTGCCGAAAATTCATCGTTCCTCAAGGAAGGCTATCAGCACCTGCTGCTGGAATGCATCCGCCGGTTTGGGAAAGAAACACCGGAGCCGGAAAAAAAAGAACAGCCCCCGGTTTCATGGCTGATGCCGGAAAAAGAAAAACAGTCTCCGGTTTCATGGCTGGTGCCGGGAAAAGAACCGGAACTTATCGAGTCTTTTCAATCAGTCTGGAAACGTGCTTCCCGCAAGTTGGCGGAAAACTACGGCACCGGCGGCCTGCTGCGAGGCCAGAACCGTGGTGGAAAAAAAGAAACCCTGTCCGGGATCGAAAAAAGAGCGTACGATTACCGCCGCTTCCTGAAACGCTTTACCGTTACCCGCGAGGAAATGGAGCTGGATCTCGACAGCTTCGATCCAGTCGCTTACCATTATGGGCTTATGTATTACGGAAATTTCCCTTTCATCGAGCCGCCGGAGACGCGCGAGGGAAACCGTCTCGAAGAGCTGGTTATCGCGATCGACACATCCGGTTCGTGCAAAAAAGAAATTGTAGCAAAGTTCCTTGGTGAGACGCGCAGCATTCTTGAAGAAAAAGAAAACTTCTTTTCCAGCTGGAACGTCTGCCTGATCCAGTGCGACAGCTTCGTGCAGGATGTCACGATGATCCATTCACCGAAAGAATGGGAAGCTTACCGTGAAACAATTACCATCAAGGGCCGAGGCGGAACCGATTTCCGTCCTGTCTTTCAGAAAGTGGAAGAGTTGCGGAAACAGCATGTATTCCGAAACTTAAAAGCGTTGATCTATTTTACCGACGGAGACGGAATTTATCCCGAACAAAAGCCAGATTACGAGACGGCATTTGTCTTTGTCAGACAGACCGAAAAAATGAATCTTGTCCCAAAATGGGCAAAAAAACTGCTGACAGAAGAATGTACTCTTTGAACACAACTGACAAAAAAGCATCTCGCAAAATCAAACACAGAAAGATTTCGAGAGTACATAAAGAGTGCACAAGATAAGAGAGAACATATGAACATACAAGAAGCAAAAGAGACAATTGAAAAAGCCCTGCGCGCATACTTTGCAAGAGATGAAATTGGTTTTCCGCTGGTTCCCCTCCGGCAGCAGCGTCCCATTCTCCTGATCGGCCCGCCGGGCATCGGAAAAACGGCAATTATGGAGCAGATCGCAGAAGAGTGCGGTGTGGGGCTTGTCGCCTACACGATGACACACCATACGCGTCAGAGTGCCATGGGCCTTCCGGAGATCTGCACACGTGGAATCGAAGGGAAAATGGTACATACAACGGAATACACGATGAGCGAGATCATCGCCTCGATCTATGACTGCATGGAGCAGACCGGAAAGAAGCGGGGTATCCTCTTTCTCGATGAAATTAACTGCGTCTCCGAGACCCTCGCTCCGGTAATGCTGCAGCTTTTGCAGGAGAAAAAATTCGGCAATCAGCACATCCCGGATGACTGGCTGATCGTGGCCGCCGGAAATCCGCCGGAATACAATAAATCTGTGCGGGAATTTGATGTGGCAACGCTTGACCGTGTGCGGAAGATCGAGGTGCTTCCCGAGCTTTCCGTCTGGCTCTCCTACGCAGAGAAAAATCAGATCCACAGCGCCGTGACAACGTACCTTATGGCACACAGTGACCATTTTTATTCTGTTTCGCAGGAAGTGGATGAGAAGCGTTTTGTGACAGCACGCGGCTGGGAGGATTTGTCGGCCGTGCTGAAAAGTTATGAAATCCTGCATTTTCCGGTCGACGAAGCACTGATCGGACAATATTTGCAGGAAGAAAAGACGGCGGAGGAATTCAGCTCGTACTACAGGATTTACGAAAAATATGGACAGGATTACGGTGTGGAGGAGATTCTGACCGGTGCATTTTCCGGAAAAATCATGGCACAAAAACAGCAGATGGCGGCAAATGGTTCCGCAGAAGAGCGATCTGTACTGCTGTCTCTGTTTCATGCGGCACTTCGGAAAGAGGCATCCGCCTGCCAGAAGCAGGAGCACACGGCAAAGGAGCTCTCCGAGTGCTTTCGCCAGTTTACCGGGCTTTGCAGGCAGAAAAAAGATGAGACATACGCATCCTGGCTACAACAGAAAGAGCAGGGATTTGCAGTGTGCAAACAGCAGGGACTGCTGAAAAAGGGCGAGAAAGAAACGAATGCGCGGGTCTTGAAAAAGTTAAAAAAACTCGAGGAGACCGCTAAAAAATGTCGCAAAACCGATTCAGATCAGATGAAAGAGCTTTTTGAAACGGTATGTGAACTGGAACAGGAAAAAGTGGAGAAGGAAGTAAAGGATGTGAAACTGCAGATCCGCCGTGCCGCTGAATTTTTACAGAACAGCTTTCCGGGCGGAGCAGAAGTGGTGCTGTTTGAAGCAAATCTGGCGCGAAGTCCAGCGTTACGGAGCTTTTTGATTGAGAAAAGCATGGATGCCGAAGGATAAGCTGCCACTTTGTAAAGAAGAAAATGGTTCTGAAAAGCCCATTTCTGGAGAAAAATGATTTGAAAGGAAGAAAAAGATGAATTATAAAATGATCCTGCAGTACGATGGCACGCGCTATAACGGCTGGCAGAAGCAGGGAAATACGGACAACACGATTCAGGGCAAGCTCGAAACGCTGCTGTCCAGGATCGCAGGAGAGCCGGTGGAGATCCACGGCGCGGGCAGAACCGATGCCGGCGTCCATGCGGCGGGACAGGTCGCAAATGCAAAGTTCCATACGGATCTATCCGATGAAGAACTTCTGCAGACAATCAACCATTATCTGCCGGAAGACATCGAAGTTACCAGCCTCGCGCGGATGCCGGAGCGCTTCCACAGCCGTCTGAATGCGGTGGACAAAACATACGAATACCGTATCGTGATCGATGGCAGAAAGCATGTTTTCGAGCGGAAATACGTGTATTTTCCGGAAGCACCGCTCGATGTGGAAAAAATGAAAGAAGCATCGAAAGCGTTTATCGGAACGTATGATTTCAGGAGCTTCTGTGCCAACAAACGTATGAAAAAATCGACAGTACGGACGATTACCGGAATTGATTTCTGCGAGAAAGACGGGATTCTTATCATTTCCTATACCGGAACCGGTTTTCTGTACCACATGGTGCGGATCCTGACCGGAACACTTGTGGAGGCCGGGATGGGAAAACGGGATATCGCATCAATGATGGAGCTTCTCAAAGCAAAAAACCGCGAAAGTGCGGGTTTTCTTGCACCGGCATGCGGACTCCTGTTAAAAGAAGTCCGATATGAATAACCGAAATAATCAGGGCAATGCACCAGCCTTTTTTGCATAAAAAACCGAAAAAAGGCTGTGAATTGATAAATGCAGCATAGAAAAGAGAAAGGATGAGGTGAAAAGCATGTTTCAGAAGAAAAGAAATACTTTTCATGGCGGCGTTCACCCGTACGAGGGAAAAGAGCTCTCCAAGGACAAACCGATTGTCAAAGCGCAGCCGGGCAACTTATTGTATTACGCAGTGTCACAGCACATCGGAGCGCCTGCTGTGCCGACCGTACAAAAAGGCGACCATGTAAAAGAGGGACAGAAAATCGCAGAAGCGGGAGGATTTGTTTCGGCTCCTGTTTACGCATCGGTTTCCGGCACGGTAAAAGGAATTGAGAAAAAAGTTTCCGCAGCCGGTTCCCCGGTAGACTGTATCGTTGTGGAGAACGACGGGCTGTATGAAAAAGAAACATTTGAGGAGTGCCCGCACTGGGAAAAACTCGACGCAGATACGATCCGGAACAAGATCAAAGAGGCCGGAATCGTGGGAATGGGAGGTGCAGGCTTTCCGACACACGTCAAGGTATCCCCGAAAGATCCGTCAGCGATTGACCACATTCTCGTCAATGGAGCAGAGTGTGAGCCGTATCTGACGAGCGACTACCGCAGAATGCTCGAAGAGCCGGAAAAGGTGATCGGAGGCTTAAAAATCATGCTGCATATGTTTCCGAGGGCAAAGGGAGTCATCTGCATTGAAGACAACAAACCGGACTGTATCGCGAAGTTCCGTGAGCTGGTGCTTCCGGAGGATAACATTGAGGTTCTGGAGCTTAAAACGAAATACCCGCAGGGTGCCGAGCGTATGCTGATCTATGCAGCAACGGGACGAAAGGTAAATTCCTCCATGCTGCCGGCGGACGCGGGCTGTATCGTGGATAACATTGATACCGTGACTGCTATTTACCAGGCAGTCCGCTTCGGCGAACCGCTGATGAGCCGTATCGTTACCGTGACGGGAGATGCTGTACAGAATCCGTGCAACTTTGAAGTACCGGTCGGCATGCTCTTGTCCGAACTTTTAGAGCAGGCAGGCGGTCTGAAAAACGAGGCGGTCAAGATCATCTGCGGCGGCCCGATGATGGGAAGAGCCCTGTTTACAATGGATGTTCCTGTTACCAAGACAACATCTGCACTGACCTGCCTTACGGAGGATGAAGTATCTGCGCTGGCACCATCTGCCTGCATCAACTGCGGACGCTGCGTTTCCGTCTGTCCGGGTCAGATTCTTCCGGCCCGCCTTTCCGTTTTTGCGGAGCACGGAGAGGAAGAGAAGTTCCTGAAATACGGCGGAATGGAGTGCTGTGAATGTGGCTGTTGTTCCTTTATCTGCCCGGCAAGACGTCCGCTGACGCAGGAGATCAGCTCAATGCGTAAAGTGCTTCTGGCAAAGAGAAAGAAGAAATAGGGGGACCTTACATATGAATGGATTATTACACGTATCATCTTCCCCGCACGCACGGTCCAAGGTAACGACGGATAAAATCATGTTTGCCGTCCTGCTTGCCCTTGCCCCGGCAGTCTGCGTGGGAATCTGGAATTTCGGCCTTCGGGCACTGCTTTTGATTGTGATTTCGATGGCAGTCTGTCCCCTGACGGAATATCTGTATGAAAAAGGAATGAAGAAACCGGTGACGATTGCCGACGGCAGTGCACTGGTAACTGGTCTTCTGCTGGCCATGAACATGCCGGTGCAGGCACCTCTTTGGATGCCGGTGATCGGTGGTGTGTTTGCAATTCTCGTTGTAAAACAGCTTTTCGGCGGTCTTGGCCAGAACATCATGAACCCGGCGCTTGCAGGAAGATGTTTCCTTTTGATTTCCTTCCCGGGTCATATGACAAACTTCGCTGCCCCGGCAGCCGCACACCTCGTGGATACTGTATCCGGTGCGACACCGCTCGCCGCAGCAAAAGCAGGAGAGCAGGTGAATCTGCTGTCCATGTTCCTTGGGAATACGGCCGGAACGATCGGTGAGACTTCCGCACTGGCCCTTCTGATTGGCGGCATTTTCCTTGTCTGCATTCATGTGATTGACCTCAATATTCCGCTCATCTACATCGGAACAGAGCTTTTATTTGCCCTGATTTTCGGCGGCCACGGTTTTGATATCAACTTCCTTGGCGCGCATCTTTTTGGCGGTGGTCTGATGCTCGGCGCATGGTTCATGGCAACCGATTACGTTACCCGCCCGATCACAAAGAAGGGACAGTATATCTACGCGGTCATTTTAGGACTTCTGACTGGCGTATTCCGTATCTTTGGAAATTCGGCAGAGGGCGTTTCCTATGCCATCATCTTTACCAACCTTCTGGTTCCGCTCATTGAGCGCGTGACCGTGCCGGTTGGATTCGGAAGAGGAGGCAAGAAAAAAGCATGAACAAAATTATAAAAAACGCACTGATTCTTGCGGCGATTACGCTGATTGCCGGCCTGCTTCTCGGTGCGGCCCACCAGGTAACCTTAGAGCCGATCCAGAAACAGCAGGAAAAAGAAAAACAGGAATCCTGTCAGAACGTATTCCCGGAGGCAGCTTCCTTTGAAGAAGTAACAATGAGCGATGCACAACAGGCAGAGCTTACGGCAGCACTGATCGGCCACGGTTTTGAAGCACAGACGATTGACGAACTGCTGCTTGCAAAAGACGCATCCGGCGCGACGATCGGCCTGGTTGAGATCATCTCCACAACCGAAGGCTATGGCGGCGGCATGCAGTTCTCGATGGGAATTGCATCGGACGGAACGACAAAAGGAATCTCTTTCCTGTCACTTTCCGAGACGGCCGGCCTTGGTATGCGTGCCGACACAGACGATTTCAAGAATCAGTTCAAGGATAAAAACGTAGAAGCATTCTCCTACACAAAATCCGGCGCATCCGCGGATGATGAAATCGATGCGCTGAGCGGAGCAACTCTGACAACGAACGCTGTAACAAACGGTGTCAATGCAGGAATCTGCTGTTTTAACTACTGCAACGAATCCGGTCTGCTTTCCGGAGAGGGAGGGAACTCATGAGAAAAGATACGCCGCTGGAACGGCTTTATAATGGTATCATAAAAGAAAACCCGACCTTCGTCATGATGCTGGGTATGTGTCCGACGCTTGCGGTTACCACTTCTGCAAAGAACGGTATCGGCATGGGCCTTGCGACGATGGTCATCCTGACCGCCTCCAACCTGATGATTTCCCTGCTTCGGAAAATCATCCCGGACGGCGTGCGTATGCCAGCATACATCGTTGTTGTGGCATCGTTTGTAACCATCGTGGAATTTTTGATGGAAGGTTTTATTCCGGCACTCTATTCCGCCCTTGGCATCTACATCCCGCTGATCGTTGTAAACTGTATCATCCTGGGACGCGCCGAGGCATATGCTGGAAAACATGGTCCGATCCCGTCTTTATTTGATGGTATCGGCATGGGCCTTGGATTTACCGTCGGCCTGACCCTGATCGGTATGTTTCGTGAGCTGATCGGAGCCGGAACCCTGTTCGGTATCCAGGTAATGCCGAGTGCTTACGAGCCGGTCAACATCTTCATCATGGCGCCGGGTGCATTCCTTGTGCTGGCAATGCTCGTTGCGGTGCAGAACCGCATCAAACGCCAGAAGTCAGAGAAAACCGGAAAACCGGCAGTCCCGGCAGAAGAGACCGGCTGTATGGCATGCGCCAATAAGGCATACTGCCAGGCTGTGAAAGGAAAGGAGGAAGCGAAATGAAAGAACTGATTTTAATTGCGATCGGTGCGGCGCTGGTCAACAACGTCGTACTCAGCCAGTTCCTTGGCATCTGTGCTTTCCTCGGTGTTTCCAAAAAGATGGATACGGCGGCCGGCATGGGCGGAGCGGTTATTTTTGTCCTCACGATTTCTTCATTTGTGACAAGTCTGATTTACAAATTTATCCTGGCACCGGCAGAACTTGATTATCTGAAAACGATCGTTTTCATTCTTGTCATCGCGGCGCTGGTACAGCTCGTTGAGATGTTCCTGAAAAAGACGATTCCGTCTCTGTACCGAGCGCTCGGCGTTTACCTTCCGCTGATTACAACAAACTGCGCGGTACTCGGTGTGGCACTCATCAACGTACAGAAGGATTACACGATTCTGCAGGGTACGGTTTACGGTCTGGCAACCGCAATCGGCTTTACAATTGCCATGGTGCTGATGGCCGGCCTGCGGGAAAAGATGGAGTACAACGATATCCCGGAGTCATTCAAAGGAATGCCGATCGTTCTTCTTACGGCTATGCTGATGTCAATGGCATTTATGGGATTTTCCGGAATGATCTAGGAGGGATGAAGAGATGAATGGTATTTTAGCAGCCACCCTGATGGTGGGTGGAACCGGCCTTTTGATTGGTATTCTCCTTGGAATTGCCGGAAAGAAGTTTTATGTGGAAGTGGACGAGCGCGAGACGAAGGTCCGTGAAGCGCTGCCGGGCAACAACTGCGGCGGCTGTGGTTACCCGGGCTGTGACGGAGCGGCGGCTGCAGTGGTAAAGGGTGAAGCCCCGATTTCGGTCTGTCCGGTCGGCGGAGCGCCGGTTGCGGCAGCGATCGGTGCCATTATGGGACAGGAAGCCGGAGCACAGGAGCGCAGAAAAGCAGTGGTACGGTGCGCCGGTACGTGTGACGTGGCAAAGAACAAGTATGAATACACGGGTGCAAGGGACTGCTCCTACGCTGGTTTTGTACCGGGCGGCGGTCCGAAGAGCTGCGGAAACGGATGTCTTGGTTTTGGAAACTGCGTGAAGGCATGTAAGTTTGATGCGATCCATATTGAAAACGGCATTGCCGTTGTGGACGGCGAAGCGTGCAAGGCATGCGGTGCCTGCGTGAAGGCCTGTCCGAGAAATCTGATCGACCTGATTCCGTATGAGCAGAGGATCACGGTGAAATGCCGCTCAACCGAGAAGGGCAAGGCGGTGATGGCAGCGTGTGAGATCGGCTGTATCGGATGTAAGAAGTGCGAGAAGAACTGCCCGTCGGATGCAATTCACGTTGTGGACCAGCGCGCGGAGATCGACCCGGCAAAATGTACAGGCTGCGGCCTCTGCGCGGAGAACTGCCCGCGGAAGTGTATTATGGTAGAAAAATAAAAATGAGAAATTCCATGCTGTGGGAGGGAACTTCTGCGGCGTGGAATTTTTGCTTTTCGGTGATATCGTGTTAGCCAATGCCGGTGGTGGCTGGCTTGACTTGAATTTGGGAAAATGATAAACTGAAAGTCAGAAAACGAGGGGCAAAAAGCTAAAAAAATATAAAATGGCAGAAAGGACGGGGCAAAAGTATGACAATGACAATGGATGAACTGATGAAAGTGCTCGATATGCAGGAGGATATTCTGCAGTTTACGCATTTTACAAATGCAGACGCATGGGAACTGGGAACGATGATCCTGATGGAGGCAAGACGGCGCGGAGCACAGGTTGGCATCATGATCCGCAGAAGCAACGGGGAAGTTGTATTCCAGTATTGTGATAACGGCATTACGCCGCACAATGTGGAGCTGATGAGACGGAAGAGCAATTCGGTGCTTCTGACGGAGCGGAGTTCGCTGCAACTCTACATGGCAGCGACGAATGCGCCGGAGAGCGTAAAACAGATGGTACTGGACCCGAAGGAATACGCAATGCTGGGCGGAGGTTTTCCGATCTGCGTGGAAGAAGTCGGCGTTGTGGCAACCGTAGCAGTGTCCGGCATGGGACAGGTTTCGGATCATGATGTGATTGTGAAATGCATCAGCAAATATTTGCATATCGATGAAGTACCGAGAATCAGAACTGTATGAAAATGATGATTGAAACTAAATTTTGTGTATGATACAATGTCACCGGCAAAAAGACATGACAGTTCCATCAGGGACAACAAAACCCCCGTGAGCGGCAACTCACGGGGGTTGGTTTATGTCAGCAGGTTTTGCATATCTTCCGGCAGTGGTGCGTGGAAGTTTAAGGGTTCTCCGGTGATCGGATGGACGAAGGAGAGCGATGCAGAGTGAAGTGCCTGGCGGGGGAAAGTGCCGGGAGTTTTGTTGTAGAGGGTATCGCCGAGCAGCGGATGGCCGATGTAAGCCATGTGGACGCGGATCTGGTGGGTGCGGCCGGTTTCGAGATTGAGTTCGAGGTGGGAGAAAACGGAGCAGTGCGCGAGGGTGCGGTAATGGGTTACGGAGCGCTCGCCGGAGGCAAAGTCGACGGTGCGCTGGATGAGGGAGCCGTTGAGGCGGGCGATCGGTGCGTCGATGGTGCCGGATGCAGCGGTTTCGCCGAGGGCGAAGGCCTGATACGTGCGGTGGATTTCGCGGGAGCGCATGGCCTGGGAGAGGACGGCGGCGCTTAAGGCGTGCTTGGCGAGCACGATAAGGCCGGTGGTGTCGCGGTCGAGGCGGTTGATGCAGCGGTAGACGAAGGGTTCACCTTTCTGTTCAAAATACCATGCAATGCCGTTTGCCAGCGTATTTTCATAATTTCCAATCGACGGATGAATCGGCGTATCAGCGGGTTTATCCACAACGAGGATGTCGTCATCCTCATACACAACCGAAAACGGAACCGGCCGCGGCAGAATTCCGTCGGAGGGTTCTGTTTCGACAAGGTGCGTTTCGATCACATCCCCGGCGTGCACGGCCTGGCTCGTCCAGGCGCGGACGCCGTTTCGGAAAATGCCGTCCTCTGTGCGTTTTAAGCCCGTAATAATATGGCGCGAATATCCATGCCGGCGGAGAAACCATTCCACAGTCAGATTTTCCCGTTCCTCCTCCGGCGAAACCACATATGTAAACCTGTGTCCCATACACAAAACCTCCGTTTCTATAGCTTTTTTATCGAATGAACCCCGTCATTTCGGGGCAAAATTTCAAAAAGAGACTTTCCCAGTCTTTCGCAAGTATAGCCGAAAACAGATGGAAAAGCAAGAAACTTACCTTTCTATAGCGAAAATATAAAAAAGTATAAAAGTTTCATGAAATGTCAGAATTTGATTGATTTTAGCGAAAGAAAAGTTTATGCTACTAAAAAAGAAAGAAAATCAAGAAACAGGAGGGGATACAGATGAAACAGGTGCAAAAACCGAAAAAACCCATAATTTTTTATTATGTGATTGCGCTGATCGTCATTCTGCTGTTAAATCTTCTGCTTTTCCCGAGACTTCTCGAGCCAAAAGTAACAGAAGTTGATTACGGAAAATTTTTGCAGATGGTAGATAACAACGAAATCAGCGAAGTCCAGATCCAGTCAAATGAGATTATTTTCAGCGACAAATCAAGCCCGGCGAATTATTATAAGACGGGTGTGATGAATGATTACAAGCTGGTAGATCGTTTATATGAGGCAGGTATTACCGAATTCGGAACGCCGATCATAGAGCAGATGTCGCCACTCATGGAATTTCTTTTAACATGGGTAATACCGATCGTTGTGATGGTTGCGCTCGGACAGTGGCTGATGAAACGCATGACGAGCAAGATGATGGGCGGCATGGGAAATGCGATGAGCTTTGGAAAGAGCAACGCCAAGGTTTATGTACAGTCCGAAACCGGCATTAAATTTGCAGATGTTGCCGGAGAGGATGAGGCAAAAGAAATTTTACAGGAGATTGTTGACTTCCTGCATAATCCCAAAAAATATGAAGAAATTGGTGCAAAAATGCCGAAAGGAGCACTGCTTGTCGGCCCTCCAGGAACCGGTAAAACGCTGCTTGCAAAGGCAGTAGCCGGAGAGGCAAATGTTCCGTTCTTCTCCATTTCCGGTTCTGAGTTTGTCGAGATGTTCGTCGGCATGGGAGCTGCGAAGGTGCGTGACCTGTTCCAGCAGGCAAATGAGAAAGCACCGTGTATCGTCTTTATCGATGAGATCGATACCGTCGGCAAAAAACGTGACGGCGGCGGATTCTCCGGAAACGACGAGCGTGAGCAGACCCTGAACCAGCTGCTTGCCGAGATGGATGGATTCGATGGAAAGAAAGGCGTTGTCATTCTGGCAGCGACGAACCGTCCGGATTCCCTGGACCCGGCACTTCTTCGTCCGGGCCGTTTCGACCGCCGTGTGCCGGTTGAACTGCCTGACTTAAAAGGCCGTGAGGAAATCCTGAAAGTCCATGCGAAAAACATCCGCGTGGGCGACAATGTCGATTACAATGCGATCGCACGTATGGCATCCGGTGCTTCTGGTGCAGAACTTGCCAATATGATCAACGAGGCAGCACTCCGTGCCGTCCGTGATGGAAGAAAATTCGTCACCCAGGCGGATCTGGAGGAGAGCGTTGAGGTTGTCATCGCCGGATACCAGAAGAAGAATAAGATCATGACCGACAAAGAGAAACTGATCGTTTCCTACCACGAGGTCGGCCATGCACTCGTCGCAGCACTGCAGAGCCATTCCGCTCCGGTTACGAAGATCACCATTATCCCGCGTACGTCCGGCGCCCTCGGCTATACGATGCAGGTGGATGAAGATGAGCACAACCTGATGAGCCGCGAAGAGCTGGAAAACAAGATTGCAACCCTGACCGGCGGCCGTGTGGCAGAGGATCTGGTGTTCCATTCCATCACGACAGGTGCTTCGAACGATATCGAGCAGGCAACGAAGGTGGCAAGATCCATGATCACCCGCTTCGGTATGAACGAGGAATTTGGTATGGTTGCATTTGAGACGGTAACGAACCAGTACCTCGGCGGTGACACTTCCCTGGCATGCTCCGAATCGACAGCAGCACAGATTGATGAGAAGGTTGTTGCAGCAGTCAGAAAACAGTACGACAAAGCAGAGCAGCTCTTAAAAGATAACATGCCGAAACTCCACGAGCTGGCAAAATATCTGTATGAGAAAGAGACAATCACAGGTGATGAGTTTATGGAAATCCTGAATTTATCCCCGGATCAGCTCACGACAACGAGAATGGAAACAAACTAAAAAGCGATAAAAGCAGATGAGAATCCCGCGTTACTGTTCACCCAGCAGTGAAACACTTGCTGTTTCACTGCGTAAGAAAGTGATTCACGAATCCCGCGTTTCAAGGCGACTTCAGCCTTGCGCGGGATTCTTTCTTGTGCTATAATGCTGTAATGCGAAATTATGACACAAAAAGACAGATTTTTTTAAGATAGACCAAGAGAACATAAGGAGAAACGCAATGAAGAAAAAACAGGCATGGAAAGTGATGGGTGCTGTCCTTGCGGGCACACTGGTATTTTCCGATGCAGTTCCGCTCCGTGCCAGCGCATCGGCAGGAACGGAAAAAAGCGCAGTACAGAACGAAACTGTCTCCGGAACGGAGAACGGTACAGAGACAAAACGGGCAGCCGTTTATGTGAATCTGAAAACCGGCGATGATACGGCAGACGGTACAACGGCAGAGACAGCAGTAAAAACCGTGGAAAAAGCACAGGAGCTTCTTGCAGTTGCAGCGGCAGAACTGCAGGCGGACGGGAAAACAACCGAAAAAAACACTGCTGCAGATACCAGCAAAACGGCAGCGGAGGAAGCAGCAGAAAAATATCTGGTATTCGTCGGAATGGATGAAAAAGAGCTGGAAACGTATCGAAAGAAACAGCAGAAAACAGACTTCAGGGGAAGAGTAACAGATACCGTTTTTGCGGCAGATGAAATCGTGGTGACAGAAGCCGGATATGAGGCTGTTCTGGCAGCAGAAAAAGCAAAAGAAACGGTTTCGGAAACACCAACGCTTGCGCCAGGCGAGTCTCCGGCACCGGATGCGGCAGAAGATACCGTAACACCAACTCCGGGTCCGACGGAAACGCCGGATGCAGAGCCGACCGCAGAACCAACGGTGACCCCGGACGCAGAACCGACGGAAACGCCGGACGCAGAGCCGACCGTAACGCCGGCGGAGGAACCAACGGCAACTCCGACACCGGATGCGGACAACGGAGAAGATACAGGGGATACACCAACGGCAGCGCCGACACCGGATGCGGAACCGACCGTAACGCCGGAAGTAACTCCGACGACAGCACCGGGCGAGAATACCGATGACAGTGAAAATCCGGAGAATCCGGAAACTCCGGCAGAAGATCCAACCGTGACACCTGCCCCGGATGATACAGCAAAAGACGATCCTGCAGCAGATGATACAAACCAGGACGATACAAACCAGGATAACCAGAACGGAACGGGAAATGATGCATCATCGGACCAGTGGAAACAGGATGAAAATCTGGATGACCTTGTAAAAGATGAAATTCAGAAAGAAAACGAAACCGTAAAAAATTTCGATGAAATTTCCAATCCATCCGGTACGGACAGCACAGAAGACGGCTATCTGATCTCCAATGTCTCTCTTTTGATCCAGCCGGTGGCAGTAAGTCTGTCCAGAAGCCTTGTATCAGAGGAGCAGACGGAAACAGCAGAAGCTGAGACGGCGGACGAAGGCGAGCATGAACTGCTTGCAGCTGCAGAGCAGAAATCCAACCTGAGTGCAGGTGAAATGACAGCAAGTGCAGCCGATGACGTAAGTACGCTGCGTGCCGCAGGAACGATCCTTGTAGGACCGGACAACTACGGAACGAATAAGACATCCACTCCGACTCCGACAGCCACACCGTCGAAGAGCAGCAGTAACAACAGCTCTTCCAATTCCAATACCGGAAGCACAAAGATTCCGCAGAAGAAGACACAGACCACTGTAAGCATCCGCAGCATCCCGGTCAACACCGGCGATGAGACGATGGTGCTTCCGCTGGCGATCAGCTCCGCACTTTCTGCAGCCGTTATGTTCTGCATGGCATTCCTTCAGATGCAGGCGAAACGCGCAAAGAGCATGGCCGCATGGCTGGAATTCAAAAAGAATCATCCGTTTGACGAAAAATAAAGAAACAGGCATATCCGGAAAAGCCATTCCATACATTTACAGTATGGGAGGGCTTTTTCTTATGGAAGAAAAGAAAACATGGGCGGTGGGTGCGGGCAGCGGGATCAGCTGGCTGAAGGCTCTTCTCGTTTCCTATCTGATCTCGGTGCTTCTTCTTTTGCTGCTGTCTTTCCTGCTCTGGAAATTTTCCTGGAAGGAAAGCTGGGTGCAGGCGGGCATTGTGGTGATCTATCTGGCATCAAGCTTTTCCGGCGGAAGAATGGCAGGAAACATGGCGGGAAAACGGCGGTTTCTCTGGGGCATCTGCTTTGGAATCGTGTATTTTGCCATTCTGATCATCGTCTCCGCAGTCTTCCTGCCGGGCGGATTTGCCGGAGCCGGAAGACTTCTGTGGGCGGCAGCAGTCTGTGCCGTCGGCGGAATGGCAGGCGGAATGACGGCACACGGCAGATAAAAGCGGACAAAACAGAACATTTTTTCAAAAAACAGACTTTTAAATTTGAAAAACCTATGCTATAATGGGAAGAGCTAATGGCCGAAGACTATAAAAAAGTCGCGCGTCAACTACAATGAAGGAGGAATGTGCCATGAAACACATCAAAACTTTAAATACAAAAAGCTTACAGAACACTGTAAAAAAAGGTGGATGCGGTGAGTGCCAGACATCCTGCCAGTCCGCATGTAAGACTTCTTGCACCGTAGGCAACCAGAGCTGCGAGCATAAGTAAAAGTAATCCATAAGGACGAGTAAAAGGTGTTCCCAGAACCGGTTTCGCCGGATTTGGGAACATTCTTTTTGCCAGGCACATCAAAAAAAGAGAGAGTTATAGAAAGGAATACCACAGTGATACATTTATATAAAAGCAATGGCTTCAACATGGTGCTGGACGTCAACAGCGGCTCCGTCCATGTTGTGGATGACTGCGTATACGATGTCCTTTCCTGCATGAACGAAGGAAAAAATGCAGAAGAGGCAGCAGAGGCGCTTAGCAGTAAATATGCCGAGCAGGACATCACCGAAGCCAGAGAAGAAATTCAGGAACTTACAGATAACGGCATGCTCTTTACAAAAGACATTTACGAAAACGCAATTGATCAGTTTTCCAACCGTCCGACCGTCGTAAAAGCACTCTGCCTCCACATTGCACACGACTGTAACCTTGCCTGTCGTTACTGCTTCGCAGAAGAGGGCGAGTATCACGGAAGACGTGCACTGATGTCCCTGGAAGTCGGCAAAAAAGCGCTTGATTTCCTGATCGCAAACTCCGGCAGCAGAAGAAACCTCGAGGTAGATTTCTTCGGCGGTGAACCGCTGATGAACTGGGATGTTGTAAAACAGCTCGTAGCCTACGGAAGAGAACAGGAGAAGTTACATAACAAGAACTTCCGTTTCACCCTGACCACCAACGGTGTTCTCTTAAACGACGAGGTCATGGAGTTCTGCAATAAAGAGATGGGCAACGTCGTATTAAGTATCGACGGAAGAAAAGAAGTTCACGATCACATGCGTCCGTTCCGCAAAGGTGCCGGAAGCTACGATCTGATCGTGCCGAAATTCCAGAAATTCGCTGAGCTTCGTCATCAGGATAAATACTATGTGCGCGGAACCTTCACGCATTACAACACAGACTTTGCAGCTGATGTTCTCCATCTGGCAGACCTCGGCTTCAAGCAGATCTCGGTTGAGCCTGTTGTAGCGCCTCCGACCGAGGACTATGCGATCCGTGAGGAAGACCTTCCGGTGATCTTCGAACAGTACGACATTCTGGCAAGAGAGATGATCAAGAGAGAAAAAGAGGGAAGAGGCTTCAATTTCTTCCACTTTATGATCGATCTGACCGGCGGACCATGTGTTTATAAACGTCTTTCCGGCTGCGGTTCCGGAACCGAGTACCTTGCGGTAACACCGTGGGGCGATTTCTATCCGTGCCACCAGTTCGTAGGACAGGAAGATTTCTGCCTCGGAAATGTTTACGAAGGCGTGAAAAAGACAGAAACTGTCAACGAATTCAAAAAATGCAACGTTTATTCCAAGAAGGAGTGCAGCCAGTGCTTTGCACGGTTCTACTGCAGCGGCGGATGCGCGGCAAACTCCTACAATTTCACAGGTAAGATCAACGATGTTTACGAGATCGGATGCAAGATGCAGCAGAAACGGATCGAGTGTGCATTGATGATAAAGGCAGCTCTGGCCGAAGATTAAAGAAAAGAGGAAAATCGCGACATGATGAAGAAGAAACAGAGTATCATCGCACTCGTCCTGGCAGCCATTGTAACAGTGCTTCTTGGATGGACGATGATCAAAGGATGGGGTCCTACCGGAACCGGTTCGATGAAGAACATCAACCTGGGTCTGGATCTGTCCGGCGGTGTCAGCATTACCTATCAGGCCGTAAAGGACAACCCGACAGACGAAGAAATGTCAGATACCCGCTACAAGCTGGAACAGCGTGCGCAGCAGTACAGCGAAGAGGCACAGGTATATCTGCAGGGCGACAACCGTATCACCATTGAAATCCCGGGTGCAACCGATGCAACCACCATTCTGGAAGAGATGGGTAAACCGGGAAGCCTGTATTTCATCAAACAGACCAACGATGACGGAACAGAAAACTACACCTACGACAGCTCGACCGGCGAGTACGTTCTGAACGGAAAAACTATCGAAGAGCTCGAGGAGGACGGCTCCGTCGTTCTGACCGGTAAAGATGTGGAGAGCGCAGAAGCCATGCATCAGCAGAACTCCACCACAAAAGCAACCGAGAGCGTCGTTCAGCTGAAAATGACCGACGAAGGAAAACAGAAATTTGCAGACGCAACCCAGGAAGCCTACAGCGCAGGAAAGAGCATCGGTATCTACTATGATGAAAAATTCGTCAGTGTACCGAGTGTAAACGCTGTGATTTCCGATGGTACTGCAGTCATCTCCGGCGGAAACATGGACTGGGATGAAGCAACCAGCCTGGCATCCACCCTCCGTATCGGTTCCCTTTCCCTGAAACTTGAGGAGATCAACTCCAGCGTCGTTGGAGCACAGCTTGGATCTGCAGCTGTTTCCACCAGCGTAAAAGCGGGAGCGATCGGCATTGTACTGATTATCCTTTTCCTTGCAATCGTATATCGCCTGCCTGGTATTGCTGCCGGATGGGCACTGCTCATCTATGTTGAGCTGAATCTGATTGCTTTAAATGCATTTGACCTGACATTGACCCTGCCTGGTATCGCAGGTGTTATCCTGTCGATCGGTATGGCGGTCGATGCGAACGTTATCATTTATGCCCGTATCGAGGAGGAGATCGGTGCCGGAAAGACGGTTCATGCGGCAATCCGCGACGGATTCAAGAAGGCAGCTTCTGCCATCCTGGACGGAAACGTGACGACCCTGATTGCAGCAGCTGTTCTGTATGCGCTTGCGAGCGGAAGTGTCCGCGGATTCGCCATGACACTTGCTCTTGGTATTGTTCTTTCCATGTTCAGCGCCATGGTTGTTTCCAGACTGCTGGTCAACAGCCTGTACGGTATGGGACTGAAGGATGCGAAATACTACGGAACCAAGAAAGAGCGCAAGGGATTTCCATTTGTGGAAAAGAGAAAGATCTTCTTCACGATCTCCTGCATTCTGCTGCTTGCCGTTCCGGCCAGCATGATTTTCATGCATCAGACAAAGGGAAGCGCACTGAACTTCGGCCTTGACTTCAAGGGCGGTACTTCCATCAACGTTCCGTTCAACGAGGATTACTCCATCGAAGAGCTGGACAAAGAGGTAGAGCCGGTTGTGGAAGGCGTGACAAAAGATTCCAATATTCAGATGACAAAGGTTGTCGGAGGCAACAATGTCATCATCAAAACACGTTCTCTGACTCTGGAAGAGCGTGAGCAGGTTTACCAGGCAATGGCAGACAATTTCGGTGTCGATACTTCTGAAATCACTTTCGACAACATTTCTTCTACTGTAAGTAAAGAAATGAGCCAGAATGCGATGAAAGCAGTTATCATCGCTGTAGTCTGCATGCTGCTGTACATCTGGATCCGTTTCCGCGACATCCGTTTCGCATCGAGTGCCATCCTTGCACTGATGCACGATATCGCCATTGTATTCGGATTCTATGTGGTATCCCGTATTTCGGTCGGCAGCACCTTTATCGCGTGTATGCTGACGATCCTCGGCTATTCCATCAACAGTACGATCGTCATCTTCGACCGTATCCGTGAGAATCTGCCGGAGTTAAAGAGAGAGCCGATCGAGTCCCTGGTTGACCGCTGCATCACGGACACCCTGACCCGAAGCATTTACAGTTCCCTCACCACCTTTATCACCATCTTTGTTCTGTTCGTGATGGGAGTTTCTTCCATCCGCGACTTTGCAGCACCTCTGATGGTTGGTATCGTATGCGGAGCTTACACTTCTGTCTGCATCACAGGTGCCCTGTGGTATGTGATGAAGCACGTTGGAAAAAACAAATATGTGCCGTCCAAAGCAGTACAGAATAAGACAAAAAATAAATAAAAGCAGCAAAAACCATAAAAAGAGAAACGCCGGACCGGAAAAGTCCGGCGTTTCCTGCTAACAGGAAAGAGGAGAACATATGAAGAAAGAACGCTGGGTAGTTTCGGCAAAACGCGCCGATTTCCAGGCAATTGCGGATCGGTTCGGCATCGATCCCGTCATCGCCCGCCTGATCCGGAACCGGGATGTGACCGGGGAGAAAGAGATCGAAGAGTATCTCTTCGGTGATCTGGAGCAGCTCCACGATCCGCTGCTGATGAAGGATATGGAGCGCGCGGCAGATCTGATCGCAGAAAAAATCCGGGAGAAAAAGCCGATCCGCATCATCGGGGACTACGACATCGACGGTGTTACGGCAACGTATATTCTGCTGACCGGATTAAAAGATCTCGGTGCCGATGCGGATGTGCGTATCCCGGACCGGATTGCAGACGGATACGGCTTAAATGAGCATCTTGTGCAGTTTGCCGCGGATGAGGGGCGGGACACGATCGTCACCTGTGACAACGGCATCGCGGCGGGCAGTCAGATCCGTCTGGCAAAAGAGCTTGGCATGACGGTTGTTGTGACGGACCACCACGAGGTTCCGTTTGAGGAGGATGAAAACGGAGAACGCCGCTACATCCTGCCGCCGGCGGACGCGGTTGTCAATCCGAAACAGAAAGACTGTTCCTATCCGTTTCCGGGCCTCTGCGGTGCGGCCGTCGCATGGAAACTGATCCAGACGATGGAGGCAAAAGCAGGTATTCCAAAGGAGCACAGCTTCCGCTTTCTGGAATTTGTCGCCATTGCGACGATCGGTGATGTGATGGATCTGCAGGGAGAAAACCGGATTTTTGTAAAAGCCGGCCTTCGGGCGCTCCATAAAACGCAGAACCTCGGCCTGCAGGAGCTGATCCGTGTGCAGGGCATCGAGGCGGAAAACGTGACACCGTATCACATCGGCTTCGTTCTCGGCCCGTGCATCAACGCATCGGGACGGCTTGACACGGCGGAGCATTCGTTAAAACTGCTCTGCGCAAAGACACGTGAGGAGGCCGCAAAGCTTGCCGGGGACTTGAAAGACCTGAATGAAAGCCGCAAAGAGCTGACGCGCCAGGGTGAGGCGAAAGCAATCGAGCTCGTGGAAACCTCCCCGCTGCAGAACGACAAAGTCCTCGTCGTCTATCTGCCGGACTGCCACGAGAGCCTTGCCGGAATCATCGCAGGTCGCCTGCGGGAGCACTTCCACAAACCATCCTTCGTACTCACCAGAAGTGAGGAGGGCGTCAAGGGCTCCGGCCGCTCGATCGAAGCGTATTCGATGTATGAGGAGCTCTGCAAATGCAAAGAACTGATGACGAAATTCGGCGGCCACCCGATGGCTGCGGGCCTTTCCCTCGCAGGAGAGGAGATGATCGAACCGTTCCGCCGGGCACTGAACGATAATTCCACGCTGACGGAAGAGGATTTCGTCGAAAAAGTTGTGATCGATGTGCCGATGCCGATCACCTACATCACCAAAAATCTGATCCGCCAGTTAAGTCTCTTGGAGCCGTTCGGAAAAGGCAACACGAAACCGCTGTTCGCACAGAAAGGACTGACTGTATTAAATTACCGCATTTTTGGAAAGAATAGAAACGTGGTGAAAGTACAGCTTGCCGATGCGGGCGGATACCAGATGGATGGTGTCTATTTCGGCGAGGGAGAAGCGTTCGCCGCATACGTGGATGCACATCCGACCCTCTCGGTAGCGTACTATCCGTCGATCGATACGTGGAACGGACGCGACAAATTACAGATCAATATCCAGAGTTATTTTTAAAGATGCAGAAAAGCCGCAAATACCTGATTTTTCTGCCCTGTTTTCTATCGGAAACAAAATTGACGCAGAAGAATATTGATGCTATACTGTAAGGTGAATTGTCAAACCTTGACGAAACGGAGGAATATTTTATGAAAAAAGTAGAGGATTACGTAAGAAGTATTCCGGATTTCCCGGAACCGGGTATTATTTTCAGAGATGTAACGAGTATCCTGCAGGACGCAGACGGACTGCAGCTTGCCATAGATGAGATGCAGCATTTTGTAGAAGAAGTAGACTGTGACGTAATCTGCGGAACCGAGTCCCGCGGCTTCATTTTCGGTATGCCGATTGCTTACAATCTGCACAAACCGTTCGTGCCGATCCGTAAAAAAGGAAAACTTCCTCTGGAGACCATCGAGGAGAGCTATGACCTGGAGTACGGCAGCGCAACGATCGAGATGCACAAAGACTCCATCAAACCGGGCCAGAAGGTAGTCATCATCGACGACCTGATTGCAACCGGCGGTACCGTGGAGGCTTGTGCAAAAATGATCGAGCGCCTCGGCGGCGAAGTAACCAGAATCGTGTTCCTGATGGAGCTTGCCGGCTTAAAAGGACGCGAAAAACTGGCAAAATATGATGTAAAATCTGTCATCCGTTACGATGGCAAATAACGTATCCAACGAAACGCAGGGGTTAATCATGAGAGCGGAGGATACATATGGAAGAAGAGAAAAGAATCAGTGAAGAAGAATTAAAGAAGGATGTGGCGGCGGCAGAAGCCAGAATCCGCAAGACGGACGATTTTACAAGTCCGGAGGAATTATACGGGGAATTGATCGCTTCTGTGAAAAAATATCATCCATCGGACGATATTTCCCTGATCGAAAAAGCATACCGCGTGGCAGCGGATGCACATAAGGACCAGAAAAGAAAGAGCGGGGAACCGTACATCATCCATCCGCTCTGTGTGGCAATTATCCTGGCAGATCTGGAGCTCGACAAGGAGTCGATCGCGGCAGGCCTTCTGCACGACGTTGTCGAAGATACCGTCATGACCGAAGAAGAGCTGACCGAGGAGTTCGGCCCGGAGGTGTCCCTGATTGTAAGCGGTGTCACGAAGCTGGCACAGCTGAAATATTCTGCGGATAAGGTCGAGGAGCAGGCAGAAAACCTGAGAAAGATGTTCCTTGCGATGGCAAAGGATATCCGTGTTATTCTGGTAAAACTGGCGGACCGTCTGCACAACATGCGGACCGCACAGTACTGGTCGCCGGAGACGCAGAAGAAAAAAGCGCGTGAGACGATGGATATTTATGCCCCGATCGCACAGCGCCTCGGTATTTCCAAGATCAAGGTCGAACTCGATGACCTTTCTCTGAAATATCTGGAGCCGGATGCGTACTATGAACTGGTGCAGAAGGTCAGCATGAAGCGGGAGCAGCGGCAGGAGTTTGTCGATGCGATCGTAAAAGAGGTGACCCGTCATATCCACCAGGCCGGCATTGAGGCAGATGTCAACGGACGAATCAAGCACTTTTTCAGCATCTACAAAAAGATGGTCAACCAGCATAAGACGCTGGATCAGATCTATGACCTCTTTGCGGTCCGCATCATCGTGGAATCCGTCAAAGACTGCTATGCAGCGCTCGGTGTCATCCATGAAATGTACACGCCGATCCCGGGCCGTTTCAAAGATTACATTGCGATGCCGAAGCCAAACCGTTACCAGTCCCTGCATACAACCCTGATCGGACCGAACGGACAGCCGTTTGAGATTCAGATCCGTACTTATGAGATGCACCGGATTGCAGAATACGGTATCGCTGCACACTGGAAATACAAAGAGGCCTCCGACGGCAAGAAACCGGGACCGGAGCAGGAAGAGGAAAAACTGACCTGGCTGCGCCAGATTCTGGAGTGGCAGCAGGACATGGCGGACAACCATGAGTTCATGAACCTCTTAAAGAGCGATCTCGACCTGTTTGCCGACAATGTTTACTGTTTCAGCCCGGCGGGCGATGTCAAAACGCTTCCGGTCGGCTCCTGTGCCATCGACTTTGCTTATTCCGTCCACAGTGCGGTCGGCAACAAGATGGTCGGAGCGAGGGTCAACGGAAAACTCGTGCCGATCGAGACGGAACTTCACAACGGAGACCGCGTCGAGATCATCACCTCGCAGAACTCCAAGGGACCGAGCCGCGACTGGCTGAAAATTGCGAAGAGTTCCCAGGCAAAGAGCCGCATCAACCAGTGGTTCCGCCAGCAGAACAAGACGGACAACATCGTCAAAGGCAAGGAAATGCTCACCAGCTATGCAAAGCTGAAGGGCAAAAACCTTGGAATCTATACGAAACCGATGTACGAAGAGGCTGTCATGAGAAAGTACGGCTTCCGCGACTGGGATTCCGTTCTTGCGGCCATCGGCCACGGCGGCTTAAAAGAGGGCCAGGTCCTCAACAAGCTGATTGAGACGTACGAAAAGCAACATAAAAAAGAGATCACCGACGAGCAGGTGCTCGAGGCGGCATCTGGAGAGAAAGTTCTGCCGGTTGGAAAGAGCAAGGGCGGCATCGTCGTGCGCGGTATCCACGATGTGGCAGTTCGCTTCTCAAAATGCTGCAATCCGATCCCGGGCGATGAGATCGTGGGCTTTGTCACAAGAGGACGCGGCGTGACCATTCACCGCACCGACTGTGTCAATGTCCTGAATCTGCCGGAATCTGAGCGGGCGCGCCTCATTGATGCTGAATGGCAGGCAGAGGACAACGGCGGCTCTCTCTATACCGTGGAGATCAGCGTTTACGCAAACAACCGTACCGGTCTTCTGGTGGATATCTCCAAGATCTTTACCGAGCGGAAGATCGACCTTGCGGCGATGAACGTGAGAACGAGCAAGCAGGGAACGGCTTCCATCGATGTGACGTTCGACGTGCACAACAACGAAGAGCTGAACAGCATCATCGAGAAGGTACGCCAGGTGGAGAGCGTGATCAATATTCAGAGATCGAGAGGATAAAAAGGAGAAAAGCGTATGATAAAGGTAAATTACCGGGCACTTGGAATGCTCTCGACAAACTGCTACGTTGTGGAAAATCCGGACAGCCAGAAGGTGCTGATCGTGGACCCGGGCGATTCGCCGCTGGAGATTGAACGCCAGATCGACGAGATCGACGGCGACCCGGAGGCCATTCTGCTGACCCATGGCCATTTCGACCATATGCTGGCAGCGGATGCACTGCGGAAAAAGTACCATATCCCGGTCTATGTCCATGAAAAAGAGCAGCACCTGCTGGGGGATCCAAAGAAAAATCTTTCCGGGCTCTGGAGCAAACCGTACACGATGCAGGCGGACAAAACCGTAAAAGAGGGCGATGTGCTGCATCTCGCAGACTTTGAAATCCACGTTCTTGCGACACCGGGGCACACGGCAGGCGGTGTCTGCTACTATATTCCGGCAGAGAAAGCACTTTTTTCCGGTGATACGCTGTTCTGCGAGTCCTACGGAAGATACGACTTCCCGACATCCTCCGGCAGAGAGCTGATCGCGTCGGCCAAGCGCCTGTTAAAAGAGCTTCCCGGGGATGTGACCGTGTATCCGGGCCACAACGATGAAACTACGATTGAACATGAAAAGAGGTACAATCCCCTTGCTTAATATCAGCCTTTGTTTTAACAGAAAAGATTTTGAATACGATGTGTATTCCCTGATCAAGGCATTCTATCCGGGCTGTGAGATTACCTCATGGTACGAAGAGGATGGGGCGCCGGACGGGGAATTTGCATATTATGATAAGATCCTGTACGCGGCAGACCAGATCTGCTTTTCCATAGAAAATGAGAAGCACGAAGAGCTTTCTGCCGCGTGTGAGGCGGTGGAATATGAAAAAGACCGCCACGAAACGAAAAATGTCCTGAAACGGATGGTCTATCGCACGCTCTCGAAAGTGAGCGGAAAAGAACTTCCGTGGGGCGACCTTACCGGCATCCGTCCGACGAAAATTCCGATGAAGATGCTGGAAGAGGGCAAAACAAATGTAGAGATTGCGAAATACATGCGCGAGACCTACTACACCAGCCCGGAAAAGACGGCACTTGCAATCACGATTGCCAACCGGGAAAAGGACATTTTAAAGACGATCGACTACGAACACGGTTACAGCCTGTACATCGGCATCCCGTTCTGTCCGAGCATCTGCCTGTACTGTTCCTTCGGCTCCCATGTGTTAAGCCGCTGGGAGCATATGGTAGATCCGTATCTCGATGCACTGATCAAAGAACTGATCTTTATCAGTGAGAACATGAAGGATTACACCCTTGATACGATCTACATCGGAGGCGGTACGCCGACCACGCTGAATGCGGCACAGATGGAGCGCCTGCTCACGAAAGTGACAGAGCTCTTCCCGATGGAGCAGGTGCAGGAGTTCACCGTGGAGGCAGGACGGCCGGATACGATCAATGAGGAGGTCTTAAAAGCCATCCGCAAATTCCCGGTCACCCGTATTTCGATCAATCCACAGACCATGAACCAGGAAACGCTGGATCTGATCGGACGCCACCATACCGTGGAGGAGATCGAGGAGAAGTTCCGTATGGCGCGTTCCCTTGGATTTGACAACATCAACATGGATCTGATCGTCGGTCTGCCGGGCGAGGACAAGGAAAAAGTGGCGCATACGTTGGAAAAAGTGGAAGCGCTGAATCCGGATTCCCTGACCGTCCATTCCCTTGCGTTAAAGCGTGCAACGAGACTCAACCTGTTCAAAGACAAATATCAGGAAATCTCGTTTGAAAACTCTGCCGAGATCATGAAAATGACGATGGACAGCGCACACCGCATGGAGATGGGACCGTATTACATGTACCGCCAGAAAAATATGGCGGGTAACTTTGAGAATGTCGGCTACTCCCGCGAAGGAAAAGCAGGTATCTACAACATCCTCATTATGGAGGAAAAACAGTCCATTCTGGCCGCGGGAGCCGGAGCGTCCACGAAATTCGTGTTTGAACACGGAGAGCGCATTGAGCGGGTGGAGAACGTGAAGGATCTGAAAAACTACGTGGAGCGTATCGATGAAATGATCGAGAGAAAACGTATCGGAATGGAGAAGTATCTGCCAAAATGAAAGAAAATTCCAGTCAGCAGCTTCACATGCTGCGCTATACCCTGACCGAGCAGCTCATCCATGGCATGGAAGTGAGCAATTTAGCTTACGATCTTGCGCGGGAACTTGGGTATGAGAAAGAAATCTGCTATGAGCTTGCAAAAGCGGGCGTTCTCCACGATATCGGAAAGATTGTACTGGAGAATTACGTAGAAGAACAGGATACACTCGTCGTCGAGGAGATGCGCTTTGTGCGGACCCATTCCACACTGGGCTATGAACTCCTGCAGGGACGCGGCTACTCCGATTTTGTGCTGGAGAGTATTCTGTATCACCATGAAAATTATGACGGAACCGGGTATCCGGCCAATCTGGCGGGAGAAAAGATTCCGTTTGGGGCGCGTATCTTACGCATCTGTGATGTGTACTGCGCGCTGACCTCCGACCGCCCGTACCGGAGTGCGTTTACGCGGAAACAGGCGATGGAGCTTATGACAGAAGAAGTCAAAAATTTCGATCTGAAAATGTTCCTGGCATTTCAGAGAGTGATCCACAGCGGCAGCCGGAAAGCGATCGAGCTTTCTGATGTCGATGAATTGATCCGGGAAATCATAAAGGAGAAAACAGAAAATGGCATTAAAAAAGAAACCGGTTACCGGAATGAAAGATATTTTACCGAAAGAAATGGCAATCCGTGACTATGTGATCCGTCTGATCAAGGAAACTTACGGAACCTTCGGCTTTACCTCCATGGAGACCCCATGCGTGGAGCACATCGAAAACCTGAACAGCAAACAGGGCGGCGAGAATGAGAAACTGATTTTCAAGATCTTAAAAAGAGGAGAGAAGCTGAAACTCGAGACCGCTGAGAAAGAAAACGATCTCGTAGACAGCGGCCTGCGTTATGACCTGACCGTTCCGCTCTGCCGTTACTATTCCAACAACGCAAACGAGCTTCCGTCCCCGTTCAAAGCACTTCAGATGGGAAATGTATGGCGTGCAGACCGTCCGCAGAGAGGAAGATACCGCCAGTTCATGCAGTGCGATATCGATATCCTCGGCGAGCCGACCAACCTCGCAGAGATTGAGCTGATCCTTGCTACCACCACACTGCTTGGAAAACTGGACTTCAAGAACTTTACGATCCGTATCAATGACCGCCGCATCTTAAAAGCAATGGCAGCCTACAGCGGATTCCCGGAGGAGTCCTATGACACCGTATTTATTATCCTCGATAAGATGGATAAAATCGGTTTTGAGGGCGTTGCCAAAGAGCTCGAGGAAGCCGGCTTTGCAAAAGAGTCCGTAGAGAAATACCTGAAAATGTTCGAGGAGATCACCCCGGATACCGCAGGCGTAGAGTACTGCCGTGAGAAACTCGAGGGATTCCTTGACAAAGAGTACGCAGACGGCCTGAAGACCATCATCGACAGTGTTAATGCCGTGAAGACCGCAGAATTCAAGATCGCTTTCGATCCGACTCTGGTGCGCGGAATGTCCTACTATACCGGACCGATCTTCGAGATCGCTATGGATGAGTACGGCGGATCTGTCGGAGGCGGCGGACGCTACGATGAAATGATCGGAAAATTCACCGGAAACCAGACCTGCGCATGCGGATTCTCCATCGGATTTGAGCGTATCGCTATGCTTCTGCTTGAGAGAGATTACCAGATCCCGGGCGCGCAGAAGAAAAAAGCGTACCTGATCGAGAAAAACATGCCGGCAGAGGGAATGCAGAAGATCATTCAGCAGGCGACAAAAGAGAGAAGTGAAGGCACGGCCATCAACATCGCCGTGATGAAAAAGAACAAGAAATTCCAGAAAGAGCAGCTTGCCAGCGAGGGCTACACTGAGATCGAAGAATTTTTTGTTGACAAAATGTAAGGAATATCCAATAATAGTAATCGCATGAAAAAACGATGTGCTGCGGATGCAGATTCTTTGTGTCCGCAGTTCCAAATAGGAGGAACAAGAAAATGGCTGAATCCATGAAAGGCCTGAAGAGAACCTGCCGCTGTGCGGAAGTCACAAAAGCAGATATCGGAAAAAAAGTAACCCTGATGGGCTGGGTACAGAAGAGCCGTAATAAAGGCGGAATTATTTTCGTCGATCTGCGTGACAGAAGCGGTATTATGCAGATTATCTTTGAGAACGGCCCGATCAGTGAGGAAGGTTTTGAGAAAGCAGCAAAACTGCGCAGCGAGTTCGTCATTGCCGTAGAAGGTGAAGTTATGGCCCGCTCCGGTGCTATCAATGAAAATCTGGCAACAGGAGAGCTCGAAGTAAAGGCTGAGTCCTTACGCATTCTTTCCGAGGCAGAAACCCCGCCGTTCCCGATCGAGGAGGATTCCAAGACGAGAGAAGAGCTCCGTCTGAAATACCGTTACCTGGATCTGCGCCGACCGGATATCCAGAGAAACCTGATTATGAGAAGCAAGGTGGCAATGCTCACCCGTGAGTTCATGTCAAAAGAAGGTTTTCTTGAGATCGAAACCCCGATGCTGACCAAATCCACACCGGAAGGCGCCAGAGACTATCTGGTACCGAGCCGTGTTCATCCGGGCAGCTTCTATGCACTGCCGCAGTCTCCGCAGCTGTTCAAACAGCTTCTGATGTGCTCCGGCTATGACCGCTATATCCAGATTGTAAAATGTTTCCGTGACGAGGACCTGCGTGCTGACCGTCAGCCGGAGTTCACCCAGATCGATATGGAGCTTGCTTTCGTTGATGTAGATGATGTTATCGATGTCAATGAGAGACTGCTGGCACACCTGTTCAAAGAGGTGCTCGGCGTTGAGGTACAGCTCCCGATCCAGAGAATGACCTGGAAAGAGGCTATGAACCGTTTCGGTTCCGACAAACCGGACCTGCGTTTCGGTATGGAGCTGGTTGATGTTTCCGAGACCGTAAAAGATACCGAGTTCGTTGTATTTAAGGGCGCACTTGAAAACGGCGGTTCTGTCCGCGGTATTAACGCAAAGGGACAGGGCGCAATGCCGAGAAAGAAAATCGACAAGCTCGTTGAGTTTGCGAAAGGTTACGGTGCAAAAGGTCTTGCATACATTGCAATCCATGAGGATGGAAGCTGGAAATCTTCCTTCTCCAAATTTATGACAGAGGAGCAGATGGAAGCCCTCATCAAAGCCATGGACGGACAGGCTGGAGACCTTCTTCTCTTCGCAGCAGACCGCAACAAGATTGTTTGGAACGTTCTTGGCGCACTTCGTCTGGAACTGGCAGAGCAGATGGGACTTCTCGACAAGAACGAATACCGTTTCGTATGGATTACCGAGTTCCCGCTTCTGGAGTGGTCCGATGAGGAGAACCGTTTCACCGCAATGCATCACCCGTTCACCATGCCGATGGACGAGGATCTGCCGCTTCTGGATACCGATCCGGGCGCAGTTCGTGCAAAAGCTTACGATATCGTCCTGAACGGCACTGAGATCGGAGGAGGAAGCGTTCGTATTCACCAGAACGATGTGCAGGAGAAGATGTTTGAGATGCTTGGTTTCACAAAGGAACAGGCACATGAGCGATTTGGTTTCCTTCTGGATGCTTTCAAATACGGAGTTCCGCCTCACGCCGGACTGGCTTACGGACTGGACCGTCTCGTTATGCTGATGGCAAAAGAGGACAGCATCCGCGACGTCATCGCATTCCCGAAGGTAAAAGATGCTTCCTGTCTGATGACCGAGGCTCCGTCACCGGTTGACGCAGCACAGCTGGAAGAGCTTGGTCTTGAGGTTGAGCCGCAGGCTGAGGAAGAGACAACAGAAGAGTAAAGAAAATTTTGTAATTTACAGGACAGACAATTTTGCAGAAGTGCAGCGTTGTCTGTCCTTTTTTAGGTTTCACTCGATCGGTGTAAAGAAAAACTTAAGAAATTCTTCCACGTCTTCCCCGTTGTTTTGCTGGAAAAAAGTGCTACAATATGGTTTGTAAGAAAGATACGGAAACATCCACAGCAAGTGGAACACATAGAGAAAAAGACAAGGAGGGATCACGATGTTAGTTACATTAGTCATGCTGGCAACCTGTTTTGGTCTGCTCTGCGGAATTGGAATTTTATTTGGGATCGTCGGACTGCTGCTGAAATTTGGAGGAAAAGTCCTCGGCGCATGCGCCACTATTCTTCTCCCGATCGGCGTGATCTGGCTTGGATTTAAAATCGTGTTCGCCGTCGTTCCGCTTCTGTTCAAACTGGTCTGTGCAGCGCTGATCTGTTATCTCGTATACCGCATTCTGCGGGAGATGAAACTTGTAGCATAAAAAATAAAATCTAACAGATTCGAAAGAAAACCTGCTTTCCGTCATAAACACGGAGGCAGGTTTTTAATGACAAAAACAAAAATCTATTTTCAGAAAAAGCCAGTATTTGCTAAAAAAAGAGTAAGGAAAAAGTAAGAAAACAAAAAACAAAATGTGATACGATAGAACTAACTTGGGAAAGCAGAAAATTAATTTGTAAAATAGAAAAGTGGGAGGAAGCGTATGAAGAAAAAAGTAATCGCGATTGTGTGTGCAGTCGCAGTGCTGGCGGCAGCCGGAGGGGGAGTGACATGGCATTTCCTTGGAAACAGTACAAAAGAGGACGATAACGTCGTCTATGTCAATACTGTAAAAGCCCTGACCAATCTGGGAACCGGAAATGGAATGGAAAACCGCTATGCCGGTGTTGTGGAGTCGGAAAATACCTGGAAGGTAGAGAAAAACAGCGAGAAAAAGGTAAAGGAAGTTTATGTGGAAGTCGGTCAGGAGGTTCAGGTCGGAACACCGCTGTTCTCCTACGATACCGAGAAATTCCAGAGTGACCTCGAGCAGGCGCAGCTGGATCTGGAACGTATAAACAATGAACTTTCAAGTATGAATACCAATATCGACCAGCTTTACAAAGACAAAAAGCAGGCATCAAAAGACCAGCAGGCAAGCATCACACTGGAAATTCAGGAAGCGGAGCTGGATTTAAAGAAAAAAGAATATGAAGGAAAATCAAAACAGGCGGAGATTGATAAATTAAACGATAACATCACCAATGCGACCGTGATCAGCGAAATCGCCGGTGTTGTAAAATCAATCAACAACGATGACAGCAGCGCCGGCGCTTACTCCGGTGACAACTCCGACAATTCCTTCCTGACCGTTCTTGCAACGGGAGATTTCCGTGTAAAAGGCCAGATCAATGAACAGAATATGAGCGACGGTTCGATTACCGAAGGAAGCCAGGTGATCGTGCATTCTCGTGTAGATGAGAATCAGACCTGGACCGGAACCGTGACAAAGATTGATCGGGAAAATGCACGGACAGGAAGCAATAACGTTTACAGCAGTTCGGGAGACGGTATGACGCAGTCAAGCAACTATCCGTTTTATGTACAGCTCGATGGAACAAATGGCCTGATGCTCGGTCAGCACGTTTACGTAGAGCCGGATGTCGGCCAGCAGGAAGTCAAAACAGGAATCTGGCTGTCTGACTCCTTTATCAACGATGTCGACAGCAATCCTTACGTCTGGGCCGATAATGGAAAAGGCAAACTGGAAAAACGAAGCGTAACCCTTGGAACACACGATGAAAATATGATGGAATATCAGATCACCGACGGCCTTGCAGAAGATGATGCAATCACCTTCCCGGAGGACGGTCTGGAAGAAGGGATGAAGACCGTAGTCAGCACCGACGGATCACTGGGACAGAGCAATCCGGCCGGCGGCGAGGATGACGGAATGGTGGATGACGGTATGCTTGACAACGACGATGGAATGGTCGACGACGGTATGACGCAGGATGAAAACGGCATGGTTGACAATACCATGGACGGCGCAGAGTACAGCGGTGAGGAAGATACAACGAACGTGATCGGCGGCGCCGACAATGGTAAGGCAGAACCGGCAGACACACAGGAAGCCGGATCAGCAGATGACGGGGAGGTGCAGCCGTGATTCTGGAATTAGAGAATATCTGTAAAGAATATATGCAGGGCAAAATCCCGGTTCCGGTTCTGAAAAACATCAACTTCTCCATGGAAGAAGGCGAGTACGTTGCGATCATGGGTCCTTCCGGTTCCGGAAAAACAACACTGATGAATATTGTCGGCTGCCTCGACCAGGCGACGAGCGGACGGCTGATCCTCGACGGACAGGACATCAGCAAATGCAGTGACAATCAGATGTCGGACATCCGCCTGCAGAAAATCGGCTTTGTCTTCCAGAACTTCCAACTCCTTGCAAGACAGAGCGCAATGGAAAATGTATGCCTGCCGTTGACGTACGCGGGCGTGCCGAAAAAAGAGAGAAGAGAGCGGGCAGCGATTGCCCTCGAGCGGGTGGGGCTCGGCGACCGTATGAGTTTCAAACCGACCCAGCTCTCCGGCGGACAGAAACAGCGTGTGGCGATTGCAAGAGCGATCGTCAACCATCCGAAAATTCTGCTGGCTGATGAGCCGACCGGAGCGCTCGACTCCCATTCCGGCGAGCAGGTCATGGAGCTGTTCCAGAGCCTGAACGATGAGGGCGTCAGCATCTTGATGATTACGCATGACGCGGAGATCGCATCGATGGCACAGCGCACCGTGGAGATCCGCGACGGAATGATGAAATCGAAGGAGGTGGCCGAAGCATGAAAAAAGGAAAAGCCGCAAAGAAAGCAGCGATTGCAGTCGTGACAGCGGTTGCCGTGGGTGGCGTAAGTGTCGGCGGCTATTATGGGATTCGCCAGGCGCAGAAGACAACCGTAAAAGTGTATCCGGTCAGTGACTTTACGAGTGGATACTGGGGAGACAGCATGAACATGGAAGGCCAGATCACCTCGACGGCTTCCCAGAACATCTATCTTTCCGACAGCCAGACCATTTCCCAGGTTCTCGTCAAAGAGGGCGATGTGGTAAATGCCGGAGACACGCTGATGACATACGATACCAGCATGATCGAGCTGGATCTGGAAACGCAGCAGTTACAGCTTGCACAGACAAAGCTGAAAATCCAGCAGAGTGAAAAAGAACTGGAAAAGCTGAAAAAGACAAAACCGGTATCGGATACGCCGCTGAATCCGGTGGAGCCGGATTTCCCGGATTTCCCGGATTTTCCAGATGAACCCATCGATCCGGATTTCCCGGACGAACCGATTCCGACCCCAGAACCGGAGCCGACGTACGAGGATGCTGTTCTGTACAGCAGTACGAATAAGCTTGTATTTGGTTCCAAACCATACAAAGGAGAAGGAACGCAGGAAGACCCATACACCTATCTCTGCGCACCGGGAACAGTCCTAACAGGCGGATTCCTGAATCAGATGGCAGGATACGCGGATGAAAAGGGAACGAAAAAAGAAGAGGACAGCGAAGGATACTGGTTTCGCCTGGAGATTCATGAGGAAAACAAAGCCGCAGAGGCGCTGGAAACCGTGTGGGAGCAGGATGGAACGAAGATTGCGAAAGTATACGAGACTTCGTATGAAGCAGTCCTGAGTCTGAAAGAATCCGAATCGGCGGATGCACCGGAAATAAAAATCACCACGCCGCTTGCCAACACAGAGGTGGCAGAGGGCGGCGAGCTGAAGCTGAAAATCGGAATCAATGAGAAGAAAGATACCGAAGAGAAGCCGGATGAGAAAGCAGACGATAAAACGGATGATAGAACCGAGAGTCCGTCCGAGGACGATGTGACACAGCCGGGTGAAGCCGGAAATGGAAGCGGTGAGGCAGACGATTCCACAGAAAACACCGAAACGGATGGCACTTACACATACGTCTGGAAACACAACGGAAAGACAATCGACGGAGATTTTAAGGATACTTACACAAAAGAAAACATCACAAAAGAGGATGCCGGAATCTATACAGTAGAAGTGACAGCGAAAAATGACAAGGGTACTTCCATGGCAGTCAGCACTGCAAATGTGGCGGTAAAAGAAGGAACGATTACCCCGACACCAAGTGTAACTCCGACCCCGAGCGTTACGCCGGGACCGAGTGTAACTCCAGAGCCGACTGTCAGCCCGGAACCAAGTACAACACCGATTCCGACCACAGAGCCGGTTCCAACAGAAACTCCGGTGCCGAGCGAGACCCCAGTTCCGACGGAAACGCCGACGCCGACTGAAGCCCCGGCAGAACCGGAAGCGGAACCGCAGAGCGAAGATGCGCCGGAAGCAGTGCAGACGACAGCAAAAACCGTATTCTACGGTGAAAAAGCATCGGTACAGTCCCTCTTTACATCATCCACAGGAAGCAGCGCAAATAACAATACTTCTTCCGGTGATGATACCCAGATGACCTACACAAAAGATGAGTTGAAAAAAGCCATCAGCGAAAAAGAAAGCCAGATCCGTAATCTGAAGCTTGATCAGAAGGAAGAGGAACTCAAAGTCAAAAATACGCAGAAATCCCTGGATTCCCAGACCGTAAAAGCGACGATCAGCGGTGTGGTAAAGAAGGTTGGAAATGCAGAAAACCCGTCCAACGACGGAAGCGCCTTTATCCAGGTCAGTGGAAACGAAGGTCTGTACGTGCGCGGCTACTTAAGCGAGACGTATCTCGATCAGGTAAAAGTCGGCGATGAACTTAACGTGACTTCCTGGTCTTCGGGTGCTTTTGCAGCGGCAACCGTAACCGAGATTTCTCCGTACCCGACAACAAGCTACATGTCGTACAGCGAGACACCAGCCTCCTTCTATCCGTTCACAGCCGTTATCCCGGAAGGCGGAGAAGGTTTTGAAAACGGTGACTGGATCGAGATTGCAATCACTGTCGGAAACGATGTAGAAAACGGCAACGGCCTGTACGTCAGCAAAGAATTCATCCGCGAGGAAAACGGACAGAAATTCGTTTATATCCGGGATGAAAATGATAAATTAAAGAAACAGAATGTGGTAACCGGAAAACTTCTGTGGGGCAGTTATTACGAAGTGAAGAGCGGTCTTTCCGAAGAGGATTACATTGCATTTCCGTACGGCAAAACCGTGGTGGAAGGCGCAGACACGAAGGAATCCAGTTCATCGGATTATTACAACAGTTAAGGAGGCGCATTATGTTAGAAAATGTAAGACTTTCCTTTCAGGGAATCTGGTCACACAAAATGCGTTCCTTCCTGACGATGCTGGGTATTATCATCGGAATTGCGTCGATCATCTCAATTGTCTCCACGATCAAGGGAACGAATGAGCAGATCAAACAGAACCTGATCGGAGCTGGAAACAACAACGTGACCGTCAGCTTAAAGCAGGGCGACGGCGATTACTGGATGGACAACGGACTGCCAAGCGGCGTGTCGAAACTGTCCGATGATCAGAAAAAGCGGATCCGCGAGCAGGATCAGGTGGAAAATGCATCGTTTTACACCGAAAGAACGTATGTGAGCGGCATCGCAAAAGGAAACACAACACTGGACAGTGCGAAGGCGCTTGGCGTGGATGAAAATTATCTGTCGACGTGCGGATATCAGATTTATCAGGGACGCGGCTTTGTGGAGAGCGATTTCTCGAAGACCCACAAAGTTGTCCTCCTCGACGATACCGCAGTGCTGACACTCTTCCCGGATGAGTCGCCGGTCGGCAAAACGATCGAGATCATGGGAGAGCCGTTCACGGTGATCGGCGTGATCAAAAAAGCCGATTCGTTCCAGCCGGTCATCAATTCCAGAGATGACTACTATACGTACAATCAGGAATCTTATCCGCTGGTGCTGATGCCGGATGTCTGCTGGCCGATCGTATTCCAGTATGATGAACCGGAAAATGCCGTTGTGATGGCAAAAACGACCGAGGATATGAGCACGGTGGGAAAGACAACAGCGGATATCATGAACGAATCCGTGACCAATACAACTGATTCTCTTTCCTATCAGGCAGAGGATCTGCTGGAGAAAGCAAAGAGTCTGCAGGAGTTAGGCCAGAGCACGAACCAGCAGCTGATCTGGATCGCGAGCATTTCGCTTCTGGTCGGCGGTATCGGTGTTATGAATATTATGCTGGTATCTGTAACGGAACGTACAAGCGAGATCGGCCTGAAAAAGGCGATCGGAGCAAGAAAACGCAGAATTCTGTTCCAGTTCCTGACCGAGGCGGCGGTGCTCACCAGCATCGGCGGACTGCTCGGCGTGCTGGGCGGCATTATCATGGCACAGGTGATTTCGAGGGTATCGCAGACGCCTGTGGCGATCAGTATTCCGGCAATCATTTTCTCCGTGGTCTTCTCCATGGTGATCGGTATCGTATTCGGACTGCTGCCGTCGGTAAAAGCAGCGAACCTGAATCCGATCGATGCGCTGCGAAGAGAATAGAACAAAAAAGAGTTGAAAAATCCGTGCGGGTACAGCGTAGGTGCTGGATCCGTGCGGATTTTTTGTGCGGCGTGTGCGGATGAAACTTAAGATCTTTACTTTTTGCGGAAAGTCGGTTATACTGGAAAATAAGCGCAATTTGCGGCGCAGCAAAGAGGCATTCGAGTTTCGGATTCGGTATGTTTATGAAAATATAAGAAAGATTCAAAGACATTTCACATTCGTTTATGGTATAATCAAACAAGAGTATGACCAACGAAAAGGAGTATACGCGAATGAATATTTTGTTTTTTATCACACCGAAAAGTGAAACGGCTTATCTGTATGACGACTGCTCACTTCGGCAGGCCATCGAGAAGATCGAATATCATAAATACACGGCGGTTCCGGTACTGAACAAAAAGGGCTGCTATGTGGGAACACTGACGGAAGGAGATCTGCTCCGCATCATAAAAGAACGGTATCTGCTGAATTACCATGAAGCAGAGGATATCCCGCTCTGGCAGGTTCCGAAACGGTGGAATTATGAGTCCGTCAACATCAACAGCAACATCGAGGACCTGATCGAGATGTCCATGCGGCAGAATTTCGTTCCAGTTGTGGATGACGAGGGAATCTTCATCGGCATCATCCGAAGAAGAGATATCATCCAGTACTGTTATCAGAAAAGCGGCATCAAAGAAGAGGAAGAAGCCCGGCGCAGCGCGCGGAAACAAAACGCAGAACAGATGATTCTGCAGTAAAGAAGAAAATGAGGGAAACATTATGAAAAAACTGATCGATCTTATCCAGGAAGAGCTGGTAAAAGCCTTTACCGCTGCGGAGATGGACCCGTCCTATGCAAGGGTTTCCGTTTCCAACCGCCCGGATCTGTGCGAATACCAGTGCAACGGCGCAATGGCAGCTGCAAAAGCATACCACAAAGCACCGATCCAGCTGGCTGAAGCAGTTGTAGAAAAAGTGACCGATCACAGCGTGATCGGTGAAATTGAAGCCGTAAAACCGGGATTCATCAACCTGAAAATCAACCCGGAATTTCTGGCAGATTATCTTTCCAAAATGCAGAACGATGAAGAGCTTTCTGTAGAGAAAGCAAAAAATCCGAAAACCATCATCGTAGATTACGGCGGAGCAAACGTGGCAAAACCGCTTCACGTCGGCCATCTCCGTTCCGCGATCATCGGCGAGAGCATCAAGCGTATGGGACGCTTCATGGGCCACAACATGATCGGTGACGTTCATCTTGGAGACTGGGGTCTGCAGATGGGACTGATCATCACCGAGCTGCAGGAGCGCCATCCGGAGCTTGTTTATTTTGATGAGTCTTTTACGGGAGAGTACCCGGAGGAAGCACCGTTTACGATCAGCGAGCTCGAGGAGATTTATCCTTGCGCAAGCGGCAAATCGAAAGAGGACGAGGACTATAAGAAACGTGCACTCGAGGCAACGAGAGAGCTGCAGCAGGGCAGAAGAGGATATCGTGCGATCTGGAAACACATTATGAACGTTTCTGTTGCCGATCTGAAAAAGAACTATGGAAACCTCGACGTTCATTTCGATCTGTGGATGGGTGAGTCCGATGCACAGGAGTACATTCCGGACATGGTAGATTACCTGAAAGACAATGGTTATGCACATTATGACCAGGGCGCACTCGTTGTTGATGTCAAAGAAGAGACAGACACAAAAGAGATCCCGCCGTGCATGATCTTAAAATCCGATGGAGCAGCTCTGTATGATACGACAGACCTGGCAACCATCATCCAGCGTATGAAACTGTACAAGCCGGACGAGATCTGCTATCTGGCAGACAAACGTCAGGAGCTTCACTTCGTACAGTGTTTCCGCTGTGCAAGAAAAGCAAAACTGGTGAATGATGATACCGTTCTTTCCTTTATCGGCTTTGGTACCATGAACGGAAAAGACGGAAAACCGTTCAAGACCCGTGAGGGCGGCGTTATGCGTCTGGAGCGTCTGATCGGCGAGATCAACGATGAGATGTATCAGAAGATCGTGGAGAACCGCAGCGTAAAAGATACGGATGCAAGAGGAACGGCACAGATTGTCGGACTGTCTGCTATTAAATACGGTGACCTGTCCAACCAGGCATCGAAAGATTATGTATTCGATGTTGAGAGATTTACTTCCTTCGAGGGAAACACCGGTCCGTACATCCTGTACACGATCGTTCGTACAAAATCCATCCTCGGAAAATATAAAGAAGAGGGAAATGAACTGAAGAAAGGCGCACTTCTGGCACCGAAGAGCGACAGCGAGAAAGCTCTGATGCTTTCCGTATCCCGTTTCAACGGCGTTGTGGAGAACGCATTCGAGGAGAAAGCACCGCATAAGATCTGTGCTTATATCTACGAGCTTGCAAACGAGTTCAACCATTTCTACCACGAGACCAAGATCTTAAGTGAGCAGGATGAGGCAAGAAAAGCATCTTACCTGGCACTGCTGGATCTTGTCCGCGAGGTACTTGAGACCTGCATCGACCTGCTGGGATTCTCGGCACCGGAACGGATGTAAGATTCGTCAAGAGGGAAAAAATAGATAAAAAACAGGCGATTTTTTTGGCAGCCGTCGGCTTCTGTAGTTCTTGCGGAAACGGCGGCTGTTGTGTTATACTTACATCACGATTTTTCATCCGCTTGGACATTCGTCCTGAAAAATCGATTCTATATTACTCTATCGAAGAGCCATTCGGCTCAATTTATATCCATGTACAAAAACAGAATATCGGACTGACAAACACTTTGACGTAAAAAGAGGAGGCGGGATCATTGGAAAAGTAGAACTTCCGGGAGGGAAGTATCGCCTGCTGTCAGTGCTCGGAAGAGGGGCAACGTCTGTCGTTTATCTTGCAGAGAAAACTGGATCCGGAAAGCGGTATGCAGTCAAGGTAAGTATATGTGACAGGGAAAAACTGCGCCGGGAAGCGTTTCTTTTACAGAAGTTTTCATATCCCGGGATTCCCTGTGCGGTGGAACTTCTGGAAAGTGGGACAAAAAGCTTTCTGGTGATGGAAGCTGTAAACGGAAAATCTATCGGACAGCGTATGCGTAAGGGAGAACGGTTTTCCAGCCGGGAAATTCTGAAAACGGGAATTGCCCTGAGCGGGATTCTCTGTTATCTCCATGCACAGAACCCGCCGGTTTTCTACCGGGATCTGAAGCCGGACAACGTGATGATAACAGAGCGTGGTGAAATATACCTTGTGGATTTCGGTGCAGCCGGAACAGAAGAAACGGGTGTGGAAGTCCGTTATGGAACCCGCGGTTATGCAGCGCCGGAGCAGTATGACGGGAAGTGTGACGCCCGTTCCGATCTTTATGCACTCGGCGCACTGCTTGCGGCAATGGCGAAGCATGCGAAAAAGCGGCAGAAAAGAGGACTCTGGCGGGTGATGGAAAAGTGTATGCAGAAAAAGCCGGAGGAGCGGTATGCGTCTGCCGGAGAAGTCAAAAAGGCACTGCGGCGGCTGGAAAGAAAGCAAAAAGGCAGGAAGACTCTGCGGATCTTTGCAGTTTTTGCTTTTCTGACAGGAGGAGCGGCTGCGGTTGCCAGCAGGATGCCATGGGGGCAGTTTCCGGCGGCAGACGAATGGGAGGAGCAGGGAGATCTCTGGTTCTGCGGAAATCCGGTGGAAGAAGGCAGTCTGCCGAACTACCAGAAAGCGCGGGAAGCGTTCTTAAAGGCAGACCATCTCAGTCAGGCGGGGCGTGTGGAGCAGGAACTTGTGGAATACTGTCTGGCGGATGATGCGGCAAGGGAAAAAATGCAGATGGAGCCATTGCTGGCTGAATTTTATGATGACACGCAGCAGGAGCCGGAAAAGGAAAAACGCTGCCGCAGATATCTTGCTGTTGCAGGAATGTATTTCAGTTTTTCCGAAGAACTGGCGCGTGAAAATGACACAGACGCCATGCGGAAAGGAATCGAAGTGCTGGAAAAGGCCGCAGGCGAGAATATGGAGGGGCAGTGGGAGGCGGTTATCTGGCAGAGACTGGCGGATGCGTGCTATCTTGGCGGAAAATCCGGGGATGGGGAAAGAGAACAGGACTGGTGCCAGGAGAGTTTTCTCTATTACGAACGGCTTCTGTGCAGCAGACAGGATGGAAACCGGCGGAAAAATCTGCTCAGGGCCGCAGAGCTGGCACTTCAGTTCGACATGCAGGAAAAAGCAGAACAGTACCTCAACGAGGCCGCAGAAATTCCGGGAATGGAGGAGGATATTTTTTATCAGCAGATCAGAAAAAGATGGGAGGAAGCAGGATGAGAAAAAAGACCATATGCGCAATGATGACAGGATTCCTGGCAGTCCAGGGAATCGAAGTCCACGCGGAGACACAGCAGACGACAGGCGAGGCCGCAAGTGCGGTGGAAAGCGTGGAATTAGAAGCTGAAATCATCGAGAACAGTGATGTGACAGATGCAGACGGGAAAGCCGGACCGGAGGAACTGCTGCCGGACGAAAAGTCAGAAGAAGAACCGCCTATAGAAGAGAAACCAGAGCAGGAACCAGAGCCGCCGGAAGAGAAAACAGATCCGGCAGAGACCGGAAAGAAAGAGAAAGAAGGAGAAGAAAAAATGCTTCCCCCGACGGTAATTCCGGATCCGGAGAAAGAACCAGCGGAAAGGTGGGAAGAAGAGGAGAAAGAAATTTCGGAAGATTCAGAATCGGGGAAGCCAGGAGAATTGCCGGAGGCAGGAGATATGGGTTCCGGGGAATCGGAATCAGAGGAAGGATGTGAAGAAACAGATACAAAAGAATCAGAGACAGAAGAGTCAGATTCGGAGAGAACGGATTTTGGAGAAATGGACACAGAAAAACCAGATTATGAAGATACAGGTTCAGAAAAATCCGGAACGGAAAATTTGATGCCAGAAGATCCGGAACCGGAAAAGCCTGATATGGAAGAAACGAAGCAGGAATCTCCGTCAACCGAAAAAGAGTCAGAAAATCAAACCTCGGAAACAAAAGCACCAGAAAAAGAGGAGCCTACCGTAATGCCAGATGCCGGAAAGTCAAACACAGAAAAGCAGGAACAAACGGGGCCCGGGCAATCGTCTCCGGAGAAAGAAGAACTCAAAACAGACGAACAGCTGCCCGTTGCTGCAGCCACGCCCGAGGAGGTGACCCAAGATCCAGATGATATTCCGCTACAAACAGAAGAAAGCAGTCCTCCGCCTGCCGAAACTCCATCTAAGAGTGCCGGGGAGGAGCCATCTCAAATACGGCCGCAGATCATCGCCGATTTCGTATTATCACAGATAGCAGACGAAGATTTCGAAGCGCCGAACCCCCTGATTATCCGCCCGGCCGACACCAGCGTCGAAATAGATCCCGGTTATACCCCGGAAATTCTGCTCGAGGGAGCCGCCGACACGGCTGAAATTCTTTCCTGCATGGTAAATGGCTCCGAAGCCGAATACGAATGGAAAGAAAACAAAATCTGTCTGAAAGCCGAGAGCCTTTCCGAAGGCTACAACCGCATCACTGTAAAAGTGCGTGGCGCAGACGGCATTGTACGAACCATGAAACCGTGGGAAGTCAACGTGAAACCAAAAACTTCCACACTTGTCAGCCAAAGAACCAGCCAGAAACCAAAAGGAACCCGCCTCTTGCAGTCCTTAAGGCGCCTCTGGAACCTGATTCGTGCCATTGCCGAAATTCAGAATCAGACCACCCGCTATCTGCGTGCACTCTGCAGAAAATAGCCTGATCCGGTTTTGTTTGTATTTCTAATTTCGATATGCTAGAATAAAAGACATGTCATACGATAAAAAAGTAAAAGAGGAAATAAGAGTATGTCAGATATGATATTATTTGATCTGGACGGAACCCTGACCGATTCCGGTCCTGGAATTACAAGATGCGTACAGTATGCGCTGGCATCCTTTGGCATCGAAGAGCCGGATCTGGAAAAACTGAACTGTTACGTGGGACCGCCGCTTCTGGAATCTTTCATGAATTTTGCAGGCCTTGGCTGCGAAGAAGCACAGCAGGCCATCACAAAATACCGGGAGCGGTACGAGGCAGAGGGCATTTTTGAAAATGAAGTATACGAGGGAATCCCGGAGGTTCTGGCGTATCTGAAAGAGAAGGGAAAAATTCTGGCGGTAGCATCGTCCAAACCGGAAAAATACGTGGAGCAGATCCTGGAGCATTTCGAAATCAGAAAGTATTTTACCGTAGTAACCGGTTCAGAAATGAACGAAACCAGAACCGACAAAGGAGAAGTCATCGCAGAGACGCTGCGCCGACTCGGAGCAGAAGACAGCCGTTCCGACGTGGTGATGGTTGGTGACAGAAGCTATGACGTAATCGGGGCAAGAGAAAACGGACTGCTCTGTGTCGGCGTATCGTATGGGTACGGCGGAAGAGAAGAACTCGAGGCAGCAGGTGCCGCAAAGGTATGTGATACACCGGAAGAACTGAAACTGCTGGCGGAGGATCCGAAAGAAGAGAAGAAAAGACGCGACCGCATCAAAAAAATGAAGCCGGAGCGTATCCCGTGGCTGACAAGAGGAGAAAGTGGAACAGGAATCTTTGCGCAGAAAGAGAAAAAAGCAGAGAATATAAAAGAAAAAAGGACAGCGAAAACAGAGCCAAAAACGGAGGAAATCGTAATTCCTATCCAGCGGAAGCTATGGCGTCTTTTAAAACCGCTTCTGACGTACGAACTGTTTCTGATCGGAGCAACCGTACTTCTGGCGCTGATCCTGATGACGTTTACGACCGGCGGTTATCTGGAAGAGCGTATGCACGCGACATCCGTTCTTGCATCAGCAATCGGCAGTCTGGCGGCGATCCCGGTTCTCTGGAAACAGTACAAAAAAGATGAAGGCATGTTCCCGAAACCGGAAAAACGGTGGAGTGCGGCAGAGGCAGCCGCCTGTATTCTGCTGGTTATGACCTTCGGCCATCTCCTGAATACTGTAATGAACGTGACCGGCTTTACCAGAATCTTTTCCGGCTATCAGGACATGGCATCAAAGATTTATGAAGGACAGAACCCGCTGCTTCTGATCCTGTCCGTCGGTGTGCTGAGCGCGGCCGCAGAGGAAATTGTTTTCCGCGGCATGATTTACCGCAGGGCAAAAGATTTCTGGGGAACCGGCTGGGGCATCGCAGCATCATGTCTGCTGTTCGGTGCATATCACGGCAATGTGACGCAGTTTGTCTATGCAGCCGTGGTAAGTGTGCTTCTGATCCTTATTTATGAGCGGTGCGGAACACTCCTTGCCCCGGTTCTTGCGCACATGGCAGAAAATATCTGGGGACTTTACCGGAGCCAGTTCGTATCCTGGATGACCCAAAAAGCACCGGCAGGTGCATGGATGTTCATCTTTTTGGAAGCGGTAATCTGCGCCGGAACATTCTGGTATCTGTTTTTAAAGGATAAACAGGGAAAAACACAAAAATAACAGAAAAAAACCGCAGAATCCGCGAAAAAAATGCTTGTCATGAAAAAAACTCTGTGATACAATCTTACTGTTGCACAATAAGCACCCATGCGGTACCAAGGATGGTGCCTGTTTTTTGAAAAACAGGTTCCAAGGTGAAAAAACATGGGGAAGAATAAAACCATAAGGAGATAAAACAATGAGCGTAATTTCAATGAAACAGTTACTGGAAGCCGGTGTTCATTTCGGACATCAGACAAGAAGATGGAATCCTAAAATGGCTCCGTACATCTACACAGAGCGTAATGGTATCTACATCATCGACCTGCAGAAATCTGTAGGAATGGTAGATGACGCATACAAAGCTGTTGCAGACATCGCAGCAGACGGCGGCACAATCCTTTTCGTAGGAACCAAAAAACAGGCTCAGGACGCTATCGCTGTTGAGGCAGAGCGCTGCGGAATGTACTATGTAAACGAGAGATGGCTCGGCGGTATGCTGACCAACTTCAAAACCATCCAGAGCCGTATTGCAAGACTGAAAGCAATCGAGACCATGGAGCAGGATGGCACCTTCGAAGTTCTTCCGAAAAAAGAAGTCATTGAGTTAAAGAAAGAGCTTGCAAAACTGCAGAAAAACCTTGGCGGTATCAAAGAAATGAAGAGACTGCCGGACGCTATCTTCGTAGTAGATCCGAAAAAAGAGAGAATCTGCGTACAGGAAGCTCATACACTGGGAATTCCGCTGATCGGTATCTGCGATACCAACTGCGATCCGGAAGAGCTTGACTATGTAATTCCGGGTAATGACGACGCTATCCGTGCCGTAAAACTGATCGTTTCCAAAATGGCAGACGCAGTTATCGAGGCAAAACAGGGCGAGGCTGAGGAAGCTGCATACGAAGAAGCAGCAGAGACAGACGCTGAATAATTTACGCGAAGTAATGAACTGGGGGGAACTTGAAATTCAGGTTCCCTTCGGCGAATCTCACAATAGCAGACCGGCATGAAGATGCAGTCTGCTGAATCACGTATACGGAGGAATAAAACAATGGCTATTACAGCAGCAATGGTAAAAGAGTTAAGAGAAGTAAGCGGTGCTGGTATGATGGACTGCAAGAAAGCTCTTACAGCTACCGAAGGTGATATGGACAAAGCAATGGAGTTCCTGAGAGAAAAAGGACTTGCTACTGCTCAGAAAAAAGCTGGCAGAATCGCAGCTGAGGGTATCGTTATGCTGAACGTATCCGAGGATGGAAAGAAAGCTGTCGCTGTAGAAGTAAACGCTGAGACAGACTTCGTTGCAAAGAACGAGAAATTCCGTGGCTATGTAGCACAGGTTGCAGAGCAGGCTATGGATACAACTGCAGCAGACGTAGAAGGATTCCTGGCAGAGCCTTGGAAATTCGATACCAACGAGACCGTTGGCGAAGAGCTGGCTCATCAGATCGCTACCATCGGCGAGAACATGAACATCCGTCGTTTCCAGCAGGTAAAAGAGGAGAACGGTTTCGTTGCTTCTTATACTCATATGGGCGGTAAAATCGGTGTTCTGGTTGACGTTGAGACAGATGTTGTAAACGATGACCTCAAAGAGATGGCTAAAAACGTTGCAATGCAGATTGCAGCTCTTCGTCCGCAGTACACAAACCGCGACGAAGTAAGCGCTGATTACATCGCACATGAGAAAGAAATCCTCATGGCTCAGATTCAGAACGACCCGAAAGAGTCTCAGAAACCGGAAAAAGTTATCCAGGGAATGATCCAGGGCCGTATCAACAAAGAGCTCAAAGAGATCTGCCTGCTTGACCAGGTATACGTAAAAGCAGAAGACGGAAAACAGTCCGTAGCTCAGTACGTAGCACAGGTTGCTAAAGCAAACAACGCAACCGTAGCAGTAAAAGGTTTCGTTCGTTTCGAGACCGGTGAAGGAATCGAGAAGAAAGAAGAGAACTTTGCTGAGGAAGTTGCTAAACAGATGAACGCATAATTCAACTGTGAATTTGTAAAAATAACGCAAAAATATAAAACCCTCATAAATGTGCAGAAAATACACGATTTATGAGGGTTTTTTACTGTCACAGGCAGTATCCATCGGAAATGCAGTAAGTGCCCTGAAGGATACCGTCCCCGGAGATTTCCCGGCAATGAATCTTTCGGAGATTTGTGAATTAATCCAGGAACATAAATCGAATGGTCCGGTAATGGAGATGAAACGTTAAACATAAGAAAAGAGGAACAAATTTGAAAAAACAAGACAAAAGAAACTGGCCGAAAGCAGTGATTCAGATCCTTTCTTTCCTGCTGATCCCGGGCTTGTTTGAGGCGCAGTTTTCTGCGGTTGGGACGATTATTTCCGCAGTTTATCAGGGGACGGTTTCGTGGGAACGGATCAGGTATTCGGTATGGATGGTGCTGGCGACGGTTCCGGCGGTGATTATTGTGGGACGGTTTTTCTGCGGATATTTCTGCAGCTTCGGGGCTGTGCAGGATTTTCTGTGGTTTGCAGGAAATAAGCTGAAAAAGCGGTTTCGAAAAGCAGGTGCGAAAAACCTGCATTCAAATTCAAAGAAGAGTGGAAGAAATGTTCCAACAGGCTGGATCAAATATGGTGTGCTCCTGTTCTGGGCAGTCTTCGTATGGAGCGGTATGATAAAATGGAACATCGCAGGGCCGTGGCAGGTATTTGGACAGTACAGTTCCATCGGACACTGGCCGGGTGTGAAGCCGATGTTTTCGATTGGCGGTGCGCTGATTCTGGTGATTTTCGTCGGATCCGTCTTAATCCAGCGCTTTTTCTGCCGGTATCTCTGTCCCATGGGAGCCATCTACAGCCTGATTTCCAGATGTACTCTGTTAAAAATTGTAAAACCGCGGAGCAAATGCGGAAACTGCCGTCTCTGTACTGCAAAATGTACCATGGGAATTGATCTGACAGAAAAAGAGCAGACGGCAGGCGGCGAGTGTATTGGATGCGGGGGATGTATAAACGGATGTCTGAAGAACAATGCACACTGGAAGTACCGATACAGCGTGTGGATCGGTGTCGGGGTGACCTGCCTTACGATTGCAGCGTCACAGTTCCTGATCCGGAGCGAGAGCGGTTCCGTTGGTAAGACAGCAGGTGATGCGGCCATTGATACGGCAGAACAAAATCTGGACAGCAGATTCCAGGACGGCACTTATTCCGGAAGTGGAGAAGGCTACCGCGGAACCGTGACCGTTTCCGTAAAAGTGGAACAGGGAACGATAACCGGACTGACGATAGAGAACGCCGAGGATGATCAGACATATCTGGACAGAGCAAAGTCAGGAATCTTTTCGGAAATCATGAAAAAACAGAGTGCCGAGGAGATAGATACCGTTTCCGGCGCCACCTACAGCAGTAAAGGGTTGATTGAGGCCACTCAAAATGCGTTAAAAGAAGCCGCCGGAGATGAGAATACTGTACAGGAAAATACAGCATCTGAATCGACGGATACAACGGAAGAAAAACAGGCATTCCTGGACGCCGGCCGTTTCCACGACCTGAAAGACGGCATCTGCACGGGTACCGCCGATGCCTTCCGCGGGGATGTCGAAGTGCAGGTAACGGTAGAAAACCAGAAAGTGACCGACATCTCCATCCTTTCCTACTGCGACACCGAGGAATACTTTTTCCGTGCAGCGCCTTACGTGATAGGGCAGATGAAAGAAGAACAGAGCCTTAACATCGACGCCTTGAGCGGTGCCACCTACAGCAGCAACGGTATCATTCACGCCACCGCCAATGCACTCGAAATCCCGGAAGACGAATATGCACCGCGTCCTGGCCGGGATCTGGCACATAAGCAGAAAGAGCACGGTCATATTGTAAAACATACGATCGAGAGCCAGGAGCAGTATGAAGAAAAAGTAAAAGAATACGAAGACGCACAGAATTAAAAAACAAAAATAATCTCAAAATAAGCACTGTAAATACATCCATCTGTATTTGCAGTGCTTTTCTGCTGTAACAGAACCCCGCCTGACTGCATCAAAAATATAAAAAATTTAACAATCATTTGATATAGACCTTATAGGAACAGGATAGCAGTTAAAATACAAATGTGCTACGATCGTGATTGTAGTAAAAAATATTCTGAAAGAAATGGCAGGAACAGCAAAAATACAGCGGTTAGGCTGGAGTCTGGAATGGATGCAGCGCATATCTGAAAAAGGAAACGAAAACCTGGGACAGCTGGGATATACGGATCATTCGCAGAAACACTGTATGCAGGTTGCCCATCAGGCAGAGTACGGTGCACTTCTTGCAAATGAACTTTTAAAAGAAACGGATATGACGTTGGAAGACAGAGTAACCATCGTTCCTCGGTTCTGCAGTTATTGCAGCTGTAAAACTGGCAGGCGGAACGATCAACGTGGCGGTTGCATGCCTGGCGATTTTCTTTGCACTGGGATTTGTTTTCCTGAAAATTGCAGATCGGCAGCCGATGGCGGGGGAGAGATAAAACAGAACATAGCATAAAAAATCTCAAAGCAGGAGAGAAATCCGCTTTGAGATTTTTTGCGTTTCACTCCGGGGTTCCGCAATGAGAGGTTTTGTGGTACAATAAGCAGTGAGTCGGGCCGCAGGGGATGAGGGGGCCTGAAAAATATGAATCATACAGACAGGATGAAACAAAATGGAAAAAACCAAAAAACTGGCGGTAGGCATTTTAGCGCATGTCGATGCGGGAAAGACGACGCTGGCAGAGGGAATTTTATATAAAACAGGCCAGATCCGGAAAGCCGGAAGAGTGGATCACAAGGACGCCTTTCTGGACACGGAGGAACTGGAAAAAGCAAGGGGCATCACGATCTTTTCCAAACAGGCCGTGCTGAAGCTGAACGAGACGGAGGTCACACTCCTTGACACGCCGGGCCATGTGGATTTCTCGGCGGAGATGGAGCGCACTTTACAGGTCATGGACTATGCGGTTCTTCTGATCAGCGGTGCGGACGGCGTGCAGGGGCATGTGGAAACCCTGTGGCGGCTGCTCGCACGGTATGAGATCCCGGTCTTTCTCTTTATCAACAAGATGGATCAGCCAGGCACGGATGCGGAAAAACTGCTGGAAGAACTGCAGAGCCGTCTCTCAGAGCACTGCCTGAATTTCTCGCAGGATCTCCAGAACGCAGAATTGCTGGAAGAACTCGCCATGTGTGATGAGGACGTGCTGGAGCAGTATCTGGAAACGGGAAGCGTGGAAGAAGACCAGATCCGCACGATGATCGCAGAGCGGAAGGTTTTTCCGTGCTGCTTTGGCTCTGCACTCAAGATGGAGGGCGTGACGGAATTTCTGAAAATTCTGGACCGGTTTACAAAAACGCCGGAGTACGGCGGGGATTTTGGCGCGCGCGTTTTTAAGATTTCAAGGGACACGGCAGGAAACCGTCTGACGCATCTGAAAATCACGGGCGGCGTGCTGAAGGTGAAGCAGATGCTCGGCGAAGAAAAGGCAGACCAGATCCGTATTTATTCCGGTGCGGGCTATACGATGGTACAGGAAGCACCGGCGGGGACGATCTGTGCCGTAACGGGACTGAACAGCACTTTCTCCGGTCAGGGCATCGGCAACGAAACCGAGGCGGAAAAACCGGTGCTGGAGCCGGTGCTGACGTACCGCATCGAGCTTCCGCCGGACTGCGATGTCCATCAGATGCTTGGAAAACTGCGCCAGTTAGAAGAAGAAATCCCGGAGCTCCACATTGTCTGGAATGAGCGCCTCGCGGAAATCCATGCGCAGGTCATGGGTGAGGTGCAGATCGAGATCTTAAAGAGTCTGATCCACGAGCGTTTCGGCGAATGGGTGGAATTCGGAGCCGGAAATATTGTATACAAAGAGACGATCCGCAGTACCGTGGAGGGTGTCGGCCATTTCGAGCCGCTGCGCCATTATGCGGAAGTTCATTTGCTGCTGGAGCCGGCAGAACCGGGCAGCGGACTGCAGATTGGAACCGTCTGCAGCGAGGACACCCTGGACCGCAACTGGCAGCGTCTGATCCTCACACATCTGCTGGAGCGGAAGCATCCCGGCGTGCTGACCGGGTCGGAGATTACCGATATGAAAATCACGCTGGTCAAGGGCCGTGCGCACATTAAGCACACCGAGGGCGGCGACTTCCGCCAGGCGACGTACCGTGCGGTGCGGCAGGGGCTGAAAAAAGCAGAATCCGTTCTGCTGGAGCCGGTCTATGCGTTCCGTCTGGAAATTCCGTCGGAATCGACGGGACGGGCGCTGAACGATATCCAGCGGATGTACGGCAGCTTTGAACCGCCGGAAATGGAAGGCGATATGACAGTGATCACCGGAACCGCACCGGTTGTGACGATGCGGGATTATCAGAAAGAAGTGACTGCTTACAGCCGGGGACGCGGAAGAGTGTTCTGTACCTTAAAAGGATATGAGCCGTGTCACAACGCGGAGGAAGTGATTGCCTCCATCGGCTACGATTCCGAGGCGGATGTGGAAAATCCGACGGGTTCTGTGTTCTGTGCCCACGGGGCAGGCTTTGTCGTTCCATGGAATGAAGTGGAAGACCATATGCATCTGGAATACACGCTGGAAAATCCGGAAGAAGAAAGCGATTCAGCCGAATCTGCGGCAGACCGGAGCGGCGGAGCATCCTCTGTGCAGAAAGCAAAAAAAGCATCCGACCGCGTGCCGATGGCAGCTTCCCTGCAGGAGGCAGAGGAGCTGGAAGAAATCTTTACGAGGACATACGGCAAAGTGGAGCGGAAGCGCGCCGGTTTCGAGCGGCGGACACATCCGGTCACCTCGTCATCCGGCATCGGGGATCCCAAATATGCAAAATCAAACCGCCCGAAGGAGCCGCAGGAGGAATATCTGCTGGTGGACGGCTATAACATTATTTTTGCATGGGATGATTTAAATGAGCTGGCGAAGTATAATATTGAGAGCGCCAGAGGAAAGCTGATGGACATCCTGTCAAATTATCAGGGATATAAAAAAATGACGCTGATTCTTGTCTTTGATGCCTACAAAGTAAAAGGCAACCAGGGTGAGGTCGGCATGTACCATAATATTCATGTCGTTTATACGAAAGAGGCGGAGACGGCTGACCAGTACATCGAGAAAACGGTTCACAGGATCGGCCACAACGGCAACGTAACGGTGGCTTCCTCGGACGGTCTCGAGCAGATCATCATTATGGGAGCGGGCGCGCATCGTCTCTCCGCACGGGATCTGCGCACAGAGATTGAACATACAAACGGCCAGATCCGGGAAAACTATCTGGAGAAAGAACAGAAAACGAAGTCGTACCTGCTGGAGAACGCCTCCGGAGAACTGGGAGACTTTTTAAAAGAGCTGGAAGAAGAGCGAAAAAAAGAGAGTAAAAAGAGCAAAGGAAAGGCTTAAGATGAATTACGCAATCATACTATCGGGGGGAATCGGAACGAGAATGCAGATGGGGAATTTTCCGAAGCAGTATCTGGAAGTGGAAAAGAAACCGATTCTGCTGTATACGCTGGAGCAGTTTCAGAAAAGCAGTGCCGTTGAGAAAATCGTCATCGTGGCGGCAGATGCCTGGAGAGAGAAGATCCGCGGATGGATGGAAGAAGACGGGATTACGAAATTTCTCGCCTTTGCGGATGCCGGGGATACGCGGCAGGAATCCATTCATAATGGCCTTACCGTCTGCATGGAGGATTCCGTATCGGAGAACGACGGTGTGATCATCCACGACGGCGTGCGGCCTCTGGTGAGCGAACAGCTGATTGGCGACTGCCTTGCGGCGCTTGCCGATCATGAGGGCTGTATGCCGGTGCTGCCGATGAAGGACACGATCTATCAGAGCAGCGACGGAACGAAAATTGACCATCTGCTGGAGCGCAGCACGCTGTTTGCCGGTCAGGCGCCGGAAGCCTTCCGGCTGCATCCGTACGCGAAGATCAACCGGGAAGCATCGAAAGAGGAGCTGTCCCTCACAAGGGGAACGAGTGAAATTGCCTACCGCCATGGAATGGATGTGGCGATGATCCCAGGGGATGAGCGGAACTTTAAGATTACAACAAGGAGCGACCTGGAGCGTTTCTGTACGATTGTGGAAGGAGAAACGAAATGAGAGCATACGAGCTGCATGGAGTCAATGATTTAAGAAGGGAAGACATCGAAAAACCGGAAATCCCATCCGGCTGGGTTCTGGTGCAGGTAAAGGCATCAGGAATCTGCAGCTCCGATATTCCGCGGATTTTCACAAACGGAACATACCATTTTCCAACGATTCCGGGTCACGAGTTTTCAGGCGTGGTTGCCGCATACGGCGAGGGTGTGCCGGAAGAGCGAGTTGGAAAACGGGTCGGCATTTTCCCGCTGATCCCATGCCGCACCTGCCCGCAGTGCCGGCAGAAAAAATATGAGATGTGCGAACACTACGATTACCTCGGCTCGCGCCGGGACGGCGGCTTTGCGGAATACGTGGCCGTGCCGGACTGGAACCTGATGGAGCTGCCGGAAAACGTCAGCTTCCGCGAGGCAGCAATGCTGGAGCCGCTCTCTGTGGCGCTTCATGCGGTGAAACGAAGCGGTGTGAAGCCGGGCGATACCGCAGCAGTGATCGGAACGGGCATGATCGGTTTTGCAGCGGCAGCGTGGGCGAAAGCGCTCGGCGCCGAAACCGTTTTTGTGATTGGACGGGGCGAAGCAAAACGTGCGATCGCAGAACAGATCCCGGGCATCTCATATGTGACGGAAGAGGAGAGTAAAGCGATTCAGGCGGATGTTGTAGTAGAAGCGGTCGGAACGCCGCAGGCCGTTTCCGGTGCAGTTCTTCTTGCAAGACCGGGCGGAAGCATCGTGCTGATGGGAAATCCATCGGGCGATCTTGCGATGGAAAAGAACGTGTACTGGCGCATCCTGCGCAAACAGCTGAACCTGATGGGAACGTGGAATTCTTCTTATGAAAAAGATGAAGCCTGCGACTGGACGGAGGCACTCGATGCGCTTTCGAAGAAGAAAATCCCGGCACAGGCGCTGATCACGCACTGTTTCCCGTCCGAAAAGCTGATGGACGGACTGGAACTGATGAAAAATCATAAAGAGCCATACTGCAAAGTAATGGTTTCATGGGAGTAGAAAAATATGAGAAAAAGTCAGATATCGGCATCCATGATGTGCTCAAACCTTGTGGATCTGCAGGCGACGATCGATGTATTTGAAAAAGAAAAAGTCGAATATCTCCATATTGATGTGATGGACGGCGAGTTCGTTCCGAACTTCGGCCTTGGCGTCGACTACATCCGCGGACTGCGGGAACTGACGAGTATTCCGCTCGATCTTCATCTGATGATTAAAGACCCGGAGTACAAGCTGCCGTGGATCGGCATTTACAAAGAGGACATCGTGACGATTCATTATGAGAGCACTTTCCAGGTGCAGCGCGCGCTCGATTACCTCGTGCCGTACGGCTGCAAGCGGTTCCTCGCGATCAACCCGGCGACACCGATCGGGCAGATCGAGGAAGTGCTTGATTATATCGACGGCGTCAATCTTCTGATGGTGAATCCGGGCTTTGCCGGACAGAAAATTGTGCCGAGTACGCTGCGCAAGGCGGAAAAGCTGCAGAAATTTCTGCAGGAGATGCACCGGGAGGACATCATTTTAGAAGTGGACGGAAACATTACGAAGGAGCACGGCGCGACGCTGCGTTCCTTTGGAGCCAGCATTTTTGTGGCGGGAACTTCGAGCATTTTCTGCACCAATGTATCGCACTTCGGAGAAAAAATCCGGGAATTCCGGAAAGCAGTGGAATAAGAAAAAGAACTGCCTTCCCGGGATGCACGGTTTGAAAAACAGACGAATACTGTAAAGTGAGAAATGACGGAGCGTGTCATATGGTAGAATTGCTTCTGCTTGCTGCGGCGCTCTCAGCCGATAACTTTGCAGTAAGCATCGGATATGGAAGCAGCAATACGAGAATTTCACCCGGCATGACGGCGCTGCTGAATCTGTTTTGCAGTGCTGCCCTGGTTGCTTCCGCGCAGTTTGGAAAAAGATTTCTGCAGTCCGCAGGACCGGAATGGGGAACCAGAGTGGGTGCGGGCTGCTTTTTTCTTATGGGAACGCTGAAAATTTTCGAAGAACTGAGAAAACGCAGAAGAAAAAAGCAGGGAAAACCAGAAGCAAGACTGGAACATCTGGAAAAACAGCTCCACCCACTGGAATTTGGCCTGCTGGCGGTTTCGATGTCGGTGGATGGAATTGTCTCCGGCGTCTTTGCCGCGGATCTTCCGGTGACAGGAGGACAGATCTTTTTTGCCTCCTTCGCGGTCGGAATGGCGGCGATGTATGCCGGAACTGCCATCGGAAAAAAGACGGGGCAGAAAAACGGCGGAAACGGAGCACTGTTCGGAGGAATTCTGTTCTATTTACTGGCGTTTTTAAAGCTCACATAGAATTACATGTAAGAAAGAAAAACCAGCAGATCCCGGCGTAAAATTGACAAGCCCGTGCAGATATGCTATAAAAGTAGGAGGTTTGCTGCTGGAAAATTTAAAAAACAGATGCAGCAGACAAAGTAAGAGAGGAAAATACATGATTTCAGTAGTAATCCCTTCGTACAACGGTGCAGAAACACTGTTTCAGGCAATCGACTCAGTCCTTTGCCAGACAACAAAAACCCCGCTGGAAATCCTGGTGATCGACGACCATTCCACGGACGATACGATGGAAAAGATGGGGCGTTACGGAGAAAATGACCGGGTACGGTATATCCGGAATGAGACAAACAAAGGAGCATCCGCATCCAGAAACCGCGGTGTACAGCTCGCAAAGGGCGATTACATTGCCTTTCTGGACGCGGATGATTACTGGGATCCCGAAAAACTGGAAAAGCAGGAAAAAGCCCTTGCAAAGACCGGTGATGTGCTCTGCTGTACGGGTCGGGAGCTGATTTACGATCAGGAACCGGAAAAGCAGAAGATTTTTTCTGTCCCGGAGCGGATCACCTACAAAATGCTACTGCGCGGCAACGTGATCGGCTGCTCGTCGGTACTGGCCAAAAGAAGCGTTCTGCTGGAATTCCCGATGGAAAAGGACGAGTGCCACGAGGATTATCTGGACTGGCTGCGGATCCTGAAAAAATACGGGACAGCCTGCGGTGTGGATGAGCCTTTGCTGAAATACCGGCTGTCCAGCACAGGAAAATCGGGGAATAAACTGCATTCTGCAGGAATGACTTACCGTGTTTACCGCGAGCTGGGAATGGGAACGTTCCGCTCCCTGTACTGTTTTGCGTGCTATGCCGTAAACGGTGTGCGGAAGTATTACGGTAAGGGCAAAAAGAGAGGAAGAGATTGATGAACTATAAAAACAGGGAACAGTACAAACATCTGATGCGTGTCCTGGCGGTCGCGGCGATTGTGCTTCTGGAATGCGCTGTTTTTTCTGTGTTCTGGGACAGATACTATGCGAGCCACCTGTGGCTGGAGCCGTTCTGGGATAAGGGAAATCAGATTATCGTCGTGATCTACGGCATTTTTCTTCTGGTTTTCATGTACATTTACGGCGGCATGAAGATCGGCTACATGAAGGGAAGCAGCATCATCTATTCCCAGATGATGACGGCATTCTGTGCCAATGCGCTGATGTATCTGCAGATTATCCTGCTGTGGCGCCACCTGCCGTACATTCTGCCGATGGTCGGCATGACACTCGTGGACTTTGCGCTGGCAGGCATTGTATCCTGGCTTTTTGAGAAGACGTTTGCGCGTCTCTTTCCGCCAAGAGAGGTGCTTCTGATTTACGGTGAATACCCGATGGAAAGCCTGGAGCTGAAGATGAACCAGCGGCCGGACAAGTATATTGTAGCACATAAGGTGAGCGTGGAAGTGGGAGAGAAAGAGCTCTGCCGCCAGATTGACGCATACGGTCAGGAGGGCGTGATCCTGGGCGATCTTCATTCGGAGCTGCGCAACCGTCTGCTGAAATATTGCTATGCGAAAGAAATCCGTGTCTATCTGACGCCGAAGCTGTCGGATATTATGGTACGGAAAGCGGAAGCGCTCCATATTTTCGATACACCGCTTCTGCTCGCGCGAAACAGTGGTCTTTCGTTTGATCAGAGATTCTGCAAGCGCCTGCTGGATCTGCTCGTATCGACGATTCTTCTTGTGATCACGTCGCCGATTATGCTGATCGCAGCGCTCTGCATCAAGCTGTATGACCATGGCCCAGTGTTCTTTAAACAGAAACGTCTCACGATCGGCGGAAAAAAATTCTATGTCTACAAATTCCGAAGCATGATCGTGGATGCCGAAAAAGACGGCGTAGCCCGTCTGGCAACGAAGAACGACAGCCGCATTACGCCGGTCGGAAAGGTGATCCGCGCGACGAGAATTGATGAGCTGCCGCAGCTTCTGAACATTTTCAAGGGCGATATGAGCGTCGTCGGACCGCGCCCGGAGCGGCCGGAGATTGCAAAGGAATATGAGGAATCGATTCCGGAGTTTGCTTACCGTCTGAAAGTAAAGGCAGGCCTTACCGGCTACGCCCAGATTTACGGAAAGTACAACACGACCGCATACGACAAGTTGAAGCTGGATCTGATGTACATAGAGAGCTATTCGATTTTAGAGGATCTGAAGCTGATTCTTGCAACCTTTAAGATTGTCTTCACAAAGGAGAGCACAGAAGGGCTCGAGGAAGGACAGACGATCAGCCTGAACGCGAAGGAAGAGGAGAAAAAAGATGTTTAATACCGAGGACGAAATTCTGCGCCGGCTGCAGGAAAAAAATCTGGAAATGGCCGTTATGTTTTACCACTGGTGCCAGAGAAATCATCTGACCTGTTATCTCTGCGGCGGCGGCTGTATCGGTGCAATCCGCCACGGCGGCTTTATTCCGTGGGACGATGATCTCGACTTTTTCATGCCGCGGAAAGATTACGAGAAGTTCCTGAAAATCTGGGATACGCAGGAGGAGAGTAAAATCTACAAGCTCGAGTACCCGAAAGAGGGCTTCTGCAATGCGCACACGTTTGCGAACATCCGCGACAGCCGCACCACGCAGGTGAAAAAGGAGCAGGTCGATATGGATCTCTGCCACGGCGTTGCGCTTGATATTCTCCCGATCGAGGGCTATGCACCGGGAAACCTTGCGCGGAAATGGCAGGTGATCGAGGGAAAGATTTTCCAGCTCTTCTGCACGCAGGTTATTCCGACCAAAGAACGCCACGGCGCGTTTATGCATTACCTGGGAACGATTCTGCTGGCGCTGGCTCCGACGCAGAAGATGCGGTACCGGATCTGGAAGCAGGCAGAGAACTATATTACAAAATTTGATATCGACAGCCCACGGGTGGACGGCATCACCGAGATGTGCGCACCGCAGGCGATTCTCCGGAAATATCCGAAAAAGATTTTTGCATCGGCGATTGAGGTTCCGTTCGAGAATGAGTGCCTGCCGATTCCGGTCGGATATGACACATATCTGCGCATGGCGTTCGGCAATTATATGAAACTGCCGCCGAAAGAACAGCAGAAAGGGCACCACGATGCGGCGTTTCTGGATCTCGATCATCCGTATGAGCAGTATAAGGGGATACACTACTGCTGTAAGAAATAAAGAAAGAGGATAAAACAATGCCGGAAATTTCAATCATTACCCCGGTGTATCAGGCAGAAAAATTTTTAAAAAAATGTGTGGATTCCATTCTCTCCCAGTCTTTTACGGACTGGGAGCTGCTTCTTGTAGATGATGGAAGCACCGACAAGAGCAGTGAAATCTGCCGGACATACGCAGAACAGGATGCGCGGATCCGTTATCACCAAAAAGAGAACGGCGGCGTCAGTTCGGCGCGGAATGCGGGCGTTGCGCTTGCAGAGGGGCGTTATATCACGTTTGTGGACAGCGACGATTTCGCAGCGGAGGATCTTCTGGAAACACTGTATCGTCTGGCGGAAAAATATGATGCCGAAATGAGTATCTGCCGCGGATACGATCTCTATGAAGGAAGGCCGGTGCCGGATCTGAAACAGGAGGGAATCGAATCTGTGACCGACAGCGAGGAGGGACTGCGCCAGGTGATGAAGGCGCGCGTGTTCGGCGTGATGCCGTGGGGCAAGCTGTATCGGAGAGAGATTTTCGAGGGCGTTGTCTATCCGGAGAAAACAATCGCCGAGGATGCATACGTCATCGTTCCGTTAATGGAGCACTGCCGGAAGGTGGCCTTTTCCACAGCACAGAAATACTATTATGTGCACCGGCGCGAAAGCCTCACGACAAGCGGTTTTCGCTGGTCAGATCTGGGTTCGGTGGAAGTATGGGATCATAATCAGAATGTCGTGGAAGAACGCCACCCGGCGCTGAAAAAAGAAGCAGGTGTGCGCTGCTGCTGGGCGCGGTTTTTCGTGCTGGACAAGCTGATGCTGTTGGAAACCATGGACGCGGAGAAAAAGGCGCTTGCGAAGAGGCTGGCAAAAGAGCTTAAAAAGCATCCGCTTCTGGTACTGGAAGGCGATCACTTCACGAACGGGCGGAAAATCGCCTATCTGACCCTGTTTCTGGGAACCGGAATTTACCGGCAGTGCGTTCGTGCACTGTTCCGGAAAAGAAATTTATAAAAAATGCGGCAGAAACGAATGAGATTTTCGTTTCTGCCGCATTTTTATATGGATTTTTCTAGCTTTCTTTTTCGGAAAGCAGAACACCGTTTTTATCAAACACATACGTTGTTCCGTCAATTTTTTTCGTCCCGGTGACGCATCCGCCCCAGCTCTGGAAATAATATGTTTTTCCATCAATTTCTGCCCAGCCGGTCTGCATGGAAGCATCATCGTTGAAGTAATACCAGTTGTTTTTATAATAGAACCACTGCGATTTTCTCGCACCGCCCCAGCTGTAGGTAAAGTACCAGACACCGTCCCGGATCACCCATTGGTTTGCCGGCATGACGCCGTTTTCATCAACAAAATAAAGATTGTTATCATACGTAAAGGCTTCATCCGTTTTCCGTGTACAGTCCTCATTAATATAATAGTATTTATTCTGAAGCAGCAGCCAGCCTTCGTGTGCGGCACCGCCCCAGCTTCTGAGATAATAATAGTTTCCATCCCATTTCAGCCACTGGTTCTGATACATTTTTCCGCTCTTATTTACAAAGTAGAGATTGTTGTCATACAGGAAACTTTCGTTCTGCTTCAGGGAACCGTCCGCATTCATAAAATACCAGGCGCCATCGATCTGATACCAGCCATTGGTTACGCAGGAATATTTCTGTACATAATACCAGGCACCGTCATGGTACAGCCAGGTGCTGCCGGAAATACCGCCCCAGGAAAGAAATTTGACGCGGTAACCGTTTAAGGTAAGTGTCGTATTGCGTGCGGCACCTCCCCATGTGTAAAAATAGTACATCGTTTTGGTCTCCGGATCAGCGTGCCATCCGGACGAATACATAATACCGGTATCCTTGGCGAGATAGTACCAGTTGTTGCTGATAAACTGCCATCCGGTCTGCATCTCACCGCTGCCGGAAAAATAATAGTAATCTCCATCAAGCAGAAGCCAGCCTGTTGCCATAACGCCGTCCGCGCCGAGGTAATACGTTTTGTGGTCGAGGGTGAGCCAGCCGGTATACGGTGTTTCATCATCGTTGTAGTAATACCATTTTCCATCCCGTTTTACCCAGCCGATGACGTGGCGTTCGTTTGTGATCACGCCGTTTTCATCGGAGGTATATTCGATGCCCGTTTCTGTGTCGCGCCAGGAAGTGGAGCATACGAGAAGATGGCTGCTGTCTGCATAATATTTCTGTCCGCCGCGGGTGAAAAATCCGCTGTACGGGATGCCGTCATGATAAGCAACGAGCTTGGAAGAACGGCCGCGGTAAATTTCATAGGTATCATCCACGTTGGAAGTGACCGCGGAACCGGAAAAGTCAGCAATGACTGCCGGAAGATCGCCGGAATATTCTGTCGTGGAAAATACGCGCAGCCCCAGAGAGGTCAGGGTCTCGACGGTATCGTTATCCATAATACGGAAGTCACCGGTCTGGATAAAATATTCCGGGTTGACGGCAGCAAGATAGTCTGCATCGACAGCATTCGGATATCCGTGATGATTGGAAGTCATCAGATCAATGCTGTACAGCCCGTAGTTCGAAACAATCCGGCTGGCATCGCCCTCGACGTCGTCGATATCGCTCGTCAGAAAAGCGCGGTGGTCGTTTGCGGAGGCAATTACACCAAGACAGAACTGGTTGGCGTCCTCTTTTGGACTTGTGAGATAATCTTCCTCGTAGTTGACAATCTGGATCTGGAAATTTCCAAAAGCAAAATCAGGAGATCCTTCTTCTGCGGAGGCGGCACCGGGATTCAGATGCTGGATCAGGGTCACACCTTCAGTCTCTTCTACAGCAGTAAGAAGCTGGTCGTAGACATAAAGATTGTCCCAGAGACGCGCAGTATTATAGATATAACTGTCATCATACGGGAGCAGATAAACCCGGTCGGGGGAATACAGCCGCACGATGGTATCGCCGGTTCCAATATGGTCGCTGTGCGGATGTGTTGCAACATAAAACTGCAGATTATCGGAGGTGACACCGAGGGAGTCCAGGTAGGAGAGTACCTCATCGTCGTAGCCGGTCGACGTTGTGATGCCGCTGCGCAGCGGATAACGCGGATCAGATCCGTCAGGGTAATCCCAGTCCTCGCCGGAGTCTACCATGCCGAAAATTTTCTGGCCATTATCGTCTACACTTTCCAGAACGATGGCATTGGAGCCGCTGCCGAGTGTCAGAATGTGAATTTTTGCTGTAGTATCAGCCGCATGTGTGTTTTCCGGGGTGAGAAAAAGAAAAGCAGCGGCAAGGGATGCCGCGCCGATGGAAAACACGGATCTGCGGGTATGCCGGGAAAAAGGCATATCAATGGCTCCTTTCGTAACATATATCATTAAAACAAAAAGTAAAACAGCCGGGTGGAAAATAAGCGCTCAACATCACAATTATACAAAATTTCAGGGAAAAGTCAATGTTTATTAGAATTTCGATTACTTGACGCAGACAGGGCATCATGTTAGAATGAGTGGGATTGGGAATGTAAGGAAAAGAAAGGAACCAAACATGATTACCTTATTAAAAATGCCGGCACTGTTTCTGGGAATGCTCGCAGTGTTCTGCTGCCTGGGTTCTTTTTTTATCAGAGAAAACAGGTATGAGAGCGGACATCTGGGTGAAACTGTGCTGTTTGGCTTTATTGCATATTACTTCTTATTTGAACTGATTTCTGTGCCGATGATGGTGCTCGGTGCAAAACTGCATCTGCTCGCATGGGTATGGGCTGCTGTTGTGGCTGTCCTTGTAATTGCTTCCATCTGTCTTCATCTGGGAATGTGGAGAGAGTGGGGAAAAAGAAGCGGCGGTTTCTGGAGAGGAAAGACGGCAGCTTTTTATGTGATGCTGGTGCTGATTGGAATCCAGCTGTATTTTGTTGCTGCACTGCAGGAAAACGGCAGTGCGGATGCAGCGTATTATGTGGGAAGTGTGACAACGAACCTTGCGACAGATTCCATCAGCAGCTTTGACCCATATACAGGAAAAGCACTGGATTTTTTTAACATCCGTTATGTGTTCAGCATGTATCCGGCAGCAAATGCAGTACTGTGCCGTTTAACGGGCCTTCATCCGCTCGTAGTGACGAAGGTGATTCTCTGTATGATGACGGTAGTTTTAAGTTATCTCGTCTATGCACAGATCGGAAAGGCGCTGTTAAAAGAAAAACAGATGGTATGGGTGCTCCTGTGCTTTATTAGTGTTGTGAATCTGAATTTTCATACGATCTTTTCGAATGCGTCGTTCCTGCTGACGAGGGGATACGAGGGAAAGGCCGTATTGTGCAATATCATCCTCCCGTTTCTGTTTTATCTTGGTCTGCGCATGTATCAGGAGAAAAACGGAAAGAGAGTCTGGCTGCTGTTTTTCATGACAGGCGTCGCTGCGATTGACCTTACGATGTCATCCATGATGACTGTACCGGTGGCCATGAGTGCTGTGATTCTGCCGAATCTTGTGCGGAAAAAACGCTGGGGACAGAGCAGGCTCTATCTGCTTGCTGTGCTGCCGTGTGTGCTGGTGCTTGGGGTCTATCTCCTTGGTGTGCGCGGTATCCTGCAGATTCCGGTTGTGCGGTAGAAAGGAGAAAATGTGGGCGGAATAAATCTGAATGAGAGCGGCCTCGATTTTGTGAGACAGGTCTTTGTGACGTTTGGAGGAAACACAACCGTACTGACGCTGTTTCTGCTGTCGGTGCTGTATCTCGCTTTAAAAGGAAAAAAGGAAGAGCGGTATGTGTTCGTAACAACCGCTGTTTTTCTGGCCTTTACGGTATACAATCCATTTGCGGTGAAATATATCCTGGGAAAACTTGGAATGGTCAATGTCTATTACCGGTTTTTCTGGATTCTGCCGATGGTACTGACCATCGGATATGCCTGCACGAAAGTTGTGGGCGGGCAGAAAAAAGGCTGGAGACGGTATCTGACCGCGGCTGCGCTGGCAGCGGTCATCTGTTTTGGCGGAAATTCCGTACTGGCTGGCGGACTGCCGAAGCTGCCGGATAACCAGTACAAGATGCCAGATGATCTTCTGGCCGTCTGTACGGTGCTGCACGAAGAAGCGGGAGAGGGAACCGTAAGAGTTGTATTTGAACCGGATTTCAACCTGATCGTGCGGCAGTATGATGCTTCGTTTGAACTGGTTCTGGACCGCGATATGGTTCTGACCTATCAGGGCTCCAATACGGTATCAACCGATGCACTGACCGAGCAGGAAATTGAAGACGAAACAAAGATCCTTCAGATTATCACACAGATGGATCTGTCGCTGGATCAGAAAGAATTTTACAGAAGTCTTAGGGAAATGAATGCAGAGTATATTGTACTTTCGAGCAGTTCAGCGGCAGTATCCTATGTGGAAACAGCGGGGTGCATCCCGGTAAGAGAAGTAGAAGGGCATATCATTTTCCGCGTGGAAGAAAAGTAAGAAGGAGGACTTGTTTTTGAATAAGGCAAAAGATTATATTCAGCTGCACCTGAATATCCTGCTGTTTTCTCTGACGAGTGTGTTCTCGAAAGCAGCATCGGTTCAGCTGAACCGGGGAGGAATCAAAAATCCTCTATTATATGTATTTTTATTTCTGATGGTTGCAAACTGTGGCATTTACGCTATTGCATGGCAGAAGGTAATCAAAAAATTCTCTTTGTCAACCGCATATGCAAACCGCAGCGTCTATCTGATCTGGTCCCAGATCTGGGCCGTGCTCATTTTTCATGAAAATCTGACGGTAAAAAATATCATCGGCCTTCTGATTGTGCTGGTGGGAGTTATGGTGGTGCAGCGATATGAATAAATATATGATTTTAATGCTGATCTGTACAATGTTTTCAGCAGTATCACAGATTCTGCTGAAACAAAGCGCCAACGAGGAGCATGCATCTGCACTTCGCGAGTATCTGAACTGGCGCGTGATTGTGGCGTATCTGATTTTTGGCAGTGTACTTCTTTTAAATACGTATGCCTACACACAGGTAGATTTGAAATACGGTCCGGTGTTGGATACCTTTACGTACGTCTTTGTCCTGCTGCTTTCCTTTGGCGTTTTGAAAGAAAAGGTATCAAAAGGAAAGCTGATTGGGAATCTGATTATTATCCTGGGAGTACTGGTGTATACATTGCCGTAAAATGTTCCGATGATGGAAAGAAAGCGATATCAGCTAAGCAGTCCTTGTCCTTTGAAATAGGGGGTCTGCGTACAACAAACGAACGGCTTTTGATTATGAATAAGAAAAAAATAGATTATCGTTTTAAGATATTATATGCTGTGGCGATTCTGATGGTTGTTGCGGGACATTGTGATGGTGGTGGAATTTCTTTGGACTTTGCGCAATGGTTTCCGTATGAGGGAATCCATCTGGCGCTGTTTACTTTTTGTTCAGGATATTTTTTTAAAGATGCAGCACTGAAACGACCGGGGAGATATGTCTGTAAAAAGCTTCGTACCCTGATACTTCCAATGTATGGGTATACGATTGCGTATGGGCTGCTTGTCAGGTTATTACATCGGTGGGGCTTTCAAATCGGTGGAAAATTTAATTTGCACAATATTCTGATTTCACCTTTAAACGATGGGCATCAGTTTGTCCTTAATATGGCCGGCTGGTATATTGTGCCCTTGTTTATGGTAGAAATATTAAATTGTATGATTCGGGCATTTTTTAAGCGAAAAGGATGGCAGATACCGGAATGGATATTTTTTGCAGGGGCAGTACTTATTGGAATGGGCGGCAATTTTTTGGCGATTATGGAATATCGCACCAGCTGGTGGCTGACAGTGGTCAGAATTCTGTATTTTGCTCCGTTTTATGCAATGGGTATTTTTTATAAAAAGATACTGGAGAAATATGTGGACAGGATTCCATCTGTAGTGTATTTTGCGATTGTGTTTGCTGCAAAACTTATGATTTTTCTTCATTATAAAACTAGGTTGGCTTATACGCCAGCGTGGTGCAATGACTTTAATCAAGGACCGGTCATGCCAATTATTATTGGTTTTTTGGGAATTGCACTTTGGATGCGGATTGCAACGATAATGGAACCAGTATTTGGAAGAAAAAAGTGGATTAATCTTCTTGCAGACAACACATTTTCGATTATGGAAAATCAGTTTTTGGGTTTTTTACTTGTAAAAGTTGCTTTCGGAACAATTGCGAATGGCACAAAGCTGTTTTTGAAGTTTGACTGGTCAAGATGTAAAAGTGATATTTGGTGGTATTATATGCCGAAGGACGTAGAACAGACAAAAATTCTGTATTTATTAGCAGCGATTTTTGTTGCCTTACTGATCCAGTGGATCCTTACACAGGTGAAAAAAATGGGAAAAAACATATTTTTGTACGTAAGACAATAGTTAAGCGTATACTGCTTTAAATATTTTGCAAAATAAAAATCCCGCAGAAAAAGAAATGAAAACTTTTTCTGCGGGATTTTATTTTATATTGCATAGATCTGAATCGTTATCAAATTTTTATTGATAATCGATAGGAGACAGGTTGTGAGGATCATCTTCCGCAGAAGAGCCTAGATGTCTGATGGTTTTGGAATTATCCTCATTTTCAGAGAAATCGTCCTCATCTATTCCAGAAGAAGAACTTTCGACTGTGGAATCCAAATCGTTTTCTGTAAAAGAAGAAGCGGAGGAAATGTCACTTACCGAAGTGGAGTCGGGTGTTTCCTCTTCCAATTCAGGATTTGTATCGCAAGGACCCTCGATGAGATGGTAATCCGACTCGGAAAAATGATACCATTTCCCATCCTCAAGCTTTTGCCAGCCGGAAACCGCGTGGCCGTCCTTATCAATAAAATAAGACTGCTTACCGTCAGCCCAGAGCTGATGTGGATTGTAAGTTACCCATTCGTTATTGGCAAATCGATCTTCTTCCTTAATATAAAATTTCTGATATTCGCCATCGCCGACCCAGACGGGGGTAAGATCAGCATCAAGTTCATCGAAGAATCGGGAGCCCATAGAGAGCTGGCGATTCAGTTCATCGAAGCCAAGTTCTTCGGCAAGTGTAGGCTTGTCTGAAAAAAGATTCGTACCAAGTCCAAGACGGTCACCGTCAATGACAGCTCCAAGGCTTGCGAGAGTAGTTGGGAACATATCCATCGTGGTGAAAATCCGATTTTTTTCATGAACCGGAAGAATGGGTGAATTTAAAATAGCGTTATAAGTAGAACGTTGATAATCTTCATCGATGTTTTCACAAAAATCAGAGTCCATGGTCAGATGATCACCGGAAAGAATTATAGTCGTGTTTTCATAAAAAGGCTGTTCCTTGATCCAGTCTATAAACTCACTGACACGGGAACTGGAGCAGTCAATCACCATACCGTAGTGGTCATCTCCGTACTGCTTTTCATCACACTCGTCACATTTGTAGCCGTCCTCGAAGTGGGTGGCAACAGTCAGCATACTGAAGTTGAACGGTTCGTCATTCTTGGAAATCTCCGTCAGTTTATCTTTTGCATACTCAAACAGTTTGGCATCTTCATAGCCCCACCACTGGTAGTAGCCTTCCGGGATCAGTCCCTCGCTGATCGCCCAGTAGTAATCGTCAATTTCATAATCACCGTGCGAAGTGAAGTAATTCTTCCGTCCGCCGAATGCGGCATCGGAACCCATCATAAAGTACTGTTTGTAGCCGGCTTCATTGAGAACGTCGCCAAGTGTTGAAAGCTGCGGAAAAAAGCTGTCCTGATAAGCCATCTCATTGCCTTGAATCGAAAGCTTCAGCGGAAGACCGGAAGTCTGTGCAAAGAGACCGCCCATGGTCCAGGTGGTTCCGGTTGTCGGATAAGCGCCGCCCAGCTTGTCGGAGTTGGAAAAATTGATATTGTCCAGGGCAAGATTAGTCAGGGCGGGAATAAAATTGTGGTCGTAAGCACCGCCGTCTTTTTTATCAGAATAGGTGCTTTCCATTGATTCCAGATAAATATAGATCAGATTCCGTTTCTTTTCCGGGAATGTAATCGTTGTCTGGGACGGATTGACGTAATTATCTTCGATCAAAGTGCTGTAGCTGTTCTGAATGTGCAGGTAAGTATCGATATCCAGCGTCGTCCAGACATTATAAAGAGAATAGGAAGAAAGAGCGATTCCCAGGGCAATGCAGATGCAACCGAGAATGATTTCCACTTTCTTCCGATGGCGCAGGATAATAAAAAGCGCGATCAGAATAGCAAGAACGGCAAAAGAGATCATGCCGCAGGACCAGACGTAACTCCAGAGCACATCCTTGCTGGTACCCTCAAGGGGTGCCTTTAAGTGATAAACAAGTTCTTCCATATCAAGATGCGCCCAGGTCGCGAGCATCCAGCGGGAAGACGTAAAAAGAAGGATCCCAAGGAATCCTAACAGAACGGAAAGAATGGAAAAAAGTATCTTTCCAACATGCTGTACTTTTTTGCGAGACACAGTAAATAACCTCCAGTTTTCTTTAGTGTTTTATAATAGGTAACAAACAGGTAGCGTTAGGTATAAAATATAACTGGGAACTTACGATATTATAACAGAAACTTTACGAAAAAAATAGTATTTTCTTAAAAAATACGAGTGGAAAATGAAAATCCGGGAATTTACATAAAAAGCGGCGGGGCGGGCGTGAAAATGGGTTCTTGAGTTTCTCAGAAAAGAATGGTATAATAGCAAAGATTGTAGACACAAAAGAGGTCAAAAAAAGATCTGTTCACATTTTTGTGGAGAAGAGAAAGGAAAGAAAAATGGGAAAAATTAAAGTAGAATCTTGTGAAATTGAAGGATTAAAAGTAATTACCCCGACCGTATTCGGCGATGAGCGCGGATATTTTATGGAGACATACAATTACAATGATTTTAAAGAAGCCGGCATTGATGTCCAGTTCGTACAGGATAACCAGTCTGCATCCAAAAAAGGTGTCCTGCGCGGACTTCACTTCCAGATCAATTACCCGCAGGACAAACTGGTACGCGTGGTAAACGGAGAAGTATTCGATGTTGCGGTTGACCTTCGCGAGGGATCCAAAACCTACGGAAAATGGTTCGGCGTCCTGCTTTCGGCAGAAAATAAGAAACAGTTCTTTATTCCGAAGAACTTTGCACATGGATTTATCGTACTCTCTGATTATGCAGAGTTTGCTTATAAATGTACCGATTTCTATCATCCAAACGATGAGGGCGGTCTGTACTTTGACGATCCGGAGATCGGCGTGGAGTGGCCGATGCCGGAAGGAATGACAAAAGAAGATCTGATTATTTCGGAAAAAGATCATAAATGGGGCGGAATTAAGGATTTAAAGAAATAAGGAGTAAAAAACATTTATGAACGTATTCAAAGAACTTTATCAGAACCGGAAACTGATCTGGAAACTGTCAAAAAATGATTTCCGCAATAAATTCGCCGGAGCGTATTTTGGCATTATATGGGCATTTATCCAGCCGATGGTGACGGTTGCTGTTTACTTTGTCGTATTCCAGCTCGGACTGCGCGTGCAGCCAGCTGCCACTGGATATCCGTATATCTGCTGGCTGGTTTCCGGTATTATTCCGTGGTTCTTCTTTTCTGATGCGCTGCCAAGTGCGTCAAATTGTCTGCTGGAATACAGTTATCTGGTAAAGAAGGTCGTATTTAAAATCAGTGTACTTCCGATTGTAAAGGTGATTTCTTCCCTGTTTGTACATCTGTTCTTTATTGTGTTTGCTATTTTGATTTTTGCACTGATGGGAAAACTTCCGCCGGTTCAGATTATCCAGATCGGGTACTATACCTTTGCGGTGATCTGTCTCGTCGTTGTACTTTCCTATCTGACCTGTTCCATCACACCGTTTTTCCGCGATTTCGGCCAGATTATCAATGTAATTCTGAATGTCGGCATGTGGGCAACCCCGATTCTGTGGGATACCACAACAATTCCGAATATTCCGAACTGGCTGAACAGCCTTCTGAAGCTGAATCCTCTGTACTATATTGTCCAGGGATATCGTGACAGCTTTATGAATGGACTCTGGTTCTTCGAGCATCCATGGCACACCCTTTACTTCTGGGCTTTTGTGCTTATGGCAGGACTAATCAGTTCCAAAGTGTTCAAGCGCCTCCGGGTTCATTTCTCAGATGTATTATAGGAGGATGGAATGAGCACAGAAAATACAGAAACAGTAATTTCAATTAACCATGTCAGCAAGGTCTACAAGCTGTTTGAAAAGCCGATGGACCGTCTGAAAGAATCGCTTTCACTGACACATAAAAACTATCACACCGATCATTTTGCGCTGGAGGATATCTCACTTGAGGTGCATAAGGGCGAGTGTGTCGGTATCATTGGAACGAACGGTTCCGGAAAATCCACACTGCTGAAAATCGTCACAGGTGTCTTAAACCCGACGAGCGGAAACGTGGAGTTAAAGGGAAGAGTCAGTGCCATTCTGGAACTGGGTGCAGGCTTTAACATGGAGTATACCGGTATTGAGAACATTTTCCTGAACGGAACGATGCTTGGCTATACCGAGGAGGAGATGAAGGCAAAGCTCGACGATATCATTGCGTTTGCAGAGATCGGTGACTTTATCAATCAGCCGGTTAAGACGTATTCCAGCGGTATGTTTGCCCGCCTTGCCTTCGCGGTTGCGATCAATGTGGATCCGGATATTCTGATTGTCGATGAGGCCTTAAGCGTCGGAGACATTTTCTTCCAGTCCAAGTGTTACCGGAAATTTAACGATCTGAAAGAAGCAGGAAAAACGATCCTTTTCGTTTCCCACGATATGGGCAGCGTCATCAAGTACTGTGAGAGATGTCTTCTGATTAACAAAGGAAAACAGGTGATGGTTGGAAAATCGTCGGAGGCAGTCGATGTCTACAAGAAGATTCTTGCCAACCAGTACGATGACGAGACAAAAGAAGAGGAAGAGACCGAAGAGAGTGCAGAACAGACCGAAGAGAGAACCGAAGCAGATGCATCCGGTGCCGTATCGGCAGAAAAGCCGAAAAAAGGCCTCTGGAGAGAACGCCTGATTGCGAATGCGCAGCTGGTAGAGTATGGAGACAAGGCTGCGGAGATCGTGGACTTTGCGATTATCGACCACAAAGGTATGATTACATCTTCTGTGGATAAAAACCAGAGATTCCGCATCAAGATGAAAATCAAGTTCCATGAAACGATGGAGCATCCGATTTTTGCCTTTTCGATCAAAGACCGGAAGGGAACGGAGATTACCGGAACGAATACGGCGCTGGAGGATTACACAAAAGACGTGGTGGAAGCAGGAAAGACCGTCACGGTATGCTTTGACCAGATCATGCCGCTGCAGAGCGGACAGTATCTGATGTCGTTTGGATGTACCAGCTACCATCTGGAAGAGCTGGTGATCCACCACAGACTGTACGATGCTTGCTTCCTGGAAGTCTTCTCCATGAAAGACACCGTAGGATTTTTTGATATGAACTCTACCGTGACCTACGAGTAGGATGCGGAGGATAAACGACGGGGGTTATATGAAAGAAACAATAGGAAATGTTCTTTTGAACCTGGATTATTATGACGGCGAAGATGCTTACAGCGACGGCAGCATTGAGGACCGGCTGCTGGAGATCGTCAAGACGACGCCGAAAGAGGATTACCAGAAGGTAATCCTCACAGAAAAAAGCTGGCCGATTTTTTATCATCTCTCTCCGGAACGGGAAAATATTCTGGACTGGTATGAGTGGAAAGACGATGCTTCCGTATTTGAAGTCGGAGCCGGCTGCGGAGCCATTTCCGGCGTGCTCTGCAGAAATGCAAAGCGGGTAGTGGCAAACGATCTGTCGAAGCGGCGCAGTACGATCAATGCCTACAAAAATCAGGATGCGTCCAACCTGGAGATTATGGTTGGAAACTTTAATGTTGTTGCAGAAAAAATGGAAGAACGCTTCGATTACGTGACACTGATCGGTGTTCTGGAGTATGCAAAAAGCTATATTGGAAAGGATAATCCGTATCCGGAATATCTGGAAAAGATCAATCGTCTCTTAAAACCGGGCGGAAAAATCCTGATTGCGATTGAGAACCGTCTGGGACTGAAGTATTTTGCCGGCTGCAGGGAAGACCATGTGGGCCGGGAATTTGCCGGAATTGAAGGATATCCGGGGATCGATTTTGTCGAGACATTCAGCAAACCGGAGCTGGAGCAGATGCTGCAGGAAAACGGTTTTTCGAAGTTTAAGTTTTATTATCCCTATCCGGATTACAAATTTCCGGCGGTCATTTATTCGGATGAATATCTGCCGAAGCCGGGTGAATTGAGAAAAAATCAGCGGAATTTTGATGCTGACAGGATCACACTTTTTGACGAAGGCAAAGCATTTGACGGAATCCTGAAGTCCGGTCTGTTTCCGGTTTTTTCCAATTCCTTTCTGATTGAAGTGGAGAAAAAGGAGTAAACGTATGAGGAAAGTTCTGTATACGAAATTTTCGAGAGAACGTCGGAACGAATTTCAGATTATGACCCGGATTACAGAAGAGGATGGGATCCGGCGTGTGTGGAAGCTTCCGCTGCAGAAAGAGGGAGAACTCCACATCCGGCATATGTATGAAAACTATAGAAAGCTGGAGCATCTGTACGCCTATGCGGGCGTACAGATCTGCCCATGCGAACTGGATGAAGAAAAATGCGCGCTTGCATTTCCTTTTGTAGAAGGGGAAAGTCTGGAAACGCGCATTTCCCGTCATGGAAAAGAAAAAGATTTTGCATCGCTGAAAAAGGATTATGAACTGCTGTATCAGATCATTGCATCGGCAAAAGGGCAGAAATCCTTTGTGGAAACCGATGCGTTCTGTGAGGTGTTCGGCCATCCGGCATTGAAAGAAGGACTTGCCGCAGCGGAGATTTCCAATATTGACATGATTCCGGGCAACCTTCTTCTGGATGGAGAAAAGGTCTGGGTGGCAGACTACGAGTGGGTATTCCCGTTTGCCGTACCGATTGCATTTATCTATGCGCGGAGCGTCTTTTTACAGGAGGCGGCGAGTGCACTGACGAAGGAAGAGCAGGAAGAACTGTACGCCATTGGCGGTATTTCCATGGAAGAGATTCCGGTATACTACCATATGGAAGAGTGCTTCCAGGAATTCGCGGCCGGAAAGGGTGAGCCAAATGCGCTCGCCACGTTCTATGGAAAACTGCACCGGCACAATTATCCGCTTTCTATCTGGGAAAAAGAAAAAATGATGTACCCGGTTGTGCTCACCGAAACAGCACCGGAGGAGAGAGAACTCTATTATGAGGACTGCTTCGGCTTGGATGAGCAGAAGGTGATGATGCTTGAAAAGGCAGACGCGGACGGAGAGCTTTCCCTTCAGCTGATGCAGGAGGGGGCTGTCATTAAAATCCGTTCTCTCGCGGGCGTATGCAGCGATGGGAAGACGGAACGTATCGCTTTTTCGCACAACGCCGAGCTTGAGATTATCGACGACTATTATTTCCTTGGAACGCCGGTTCTGAAATTCCGGAATGCCGGTTATGAACAGATCCGGATTGATTACCGGATTTACTACAAAGGCGATGGCGTTACGTCCCAGTTTATTCAATATATCCGTCAGAATAAAGATCTGAGGGATGAACTGAACGGGGAGATTTATCGGAAAGGCCAGCTGCAGGCAGAAATCGAAGCAGAAAAAGCGGCACTTGCACACAGGGAAGAAGAACTCCAGGAAACGAGAAAACAGAAGCAGTTTCTGGAGGAAGAGCTGGAGCGGATGCGCCAGCGTAAGGTTGTGCGTATGGCAGATAAAGTGCAGCATGTGATAAAAAGGAGTAAATAACTATGGATGTATCCATTGTCATTCCTACCAAAAATGGTGGGCATCTGTTTGAAAAAGTGCTGGATGCCGTTTTCAAACAGAAGACAGAGTATGAATATGAAGTAATTTGCGTGGATTCCGGGTCAAAGGACGGAACTCTCGATGTGATCCGCAAATATCCATGCCGTTTGTTTCAGATTGAGCCGTCCGAATTTGGACATGGAAAAACGAGAAACTATGGTGCTTCCAAAGGAAACGGAACGTATATCATCTTTATTACGCAGGATGCGCTTCCAGCGACCGATACCTGGCTGCAGAATTTCATTGATGCCATGAAGATGGACCCGGAAATCGTGGGAGGATTCGGGATTCATTATCCGTATCCGGACTGCAATCTGCTTGACAAGCGTGATCTGGACGGCCATTTTAAAGGATTTGGAGAAACTAATACGATTTTCCACCTTGATGATCCGGAACGCTACGAAAGAGAAGAAGGATATCGTCATTATCTGGCGTTTTTCTCCGACAATAACTCCTGTATCCGAAGAGATATTTTTGAAAAATATCCGTATGAGGATGTCAACTTTGCCGAGGATCAGATCTGGGCGAGAAAGATGATTGAACTCGGATTCAAAAAAGTATACTGCCCGTATGCACCGGTATATCATTCCCACAATTTCAAACTCAGAACGTATTTCAAACGGTATTATGATGAGCAGAAGGGATTATATGAAGTTCATCAGTATATGATTGCACAGAAATGGACGCAGCTTCCGGGCATGCTGTACCGTCAGGTGAGAGGGGACTGCGTGTATATCCGTCAGCAGCCGCTCAGTAAAAAAGAGAAAATCCACTGGGCATTTTATTCCCTGTTTCGCAATTTTGACCGCTTTGTGGGCGGCTATCTCGGCGGAAAATACCATCTGTATTCCAAACGGAAACAACAGTTCCTGGATCGTCACATTTCGCAGCAGTACGATCAGAGACATGCATAGAAGAAAGGAAAAAGAAACGTGAAAAAACCAAATGTAGCATACCGTGCGTTACGGTATCTGAAGAATCATGGATTAAAAGAAACGATTGAGCGCGCAAAACAGGGCAATGAGCCGGCTGTACCGCCGAAGAACAACGTCATCGGATTTTACAGATTTGTCGTAGACAACGATCCGATCCCGTTCAATCAAAAAGAGTATGAGAAACATAAAAACGACAAGAAAAAGATCCTGAATTGGGTTGTACCGGAAATGGGACCTGGTTCCGGCGGTCATACCACCATTTTCCGTTTTATTTCCAACCTGGAGCGCCTCGGTTTCCACAGTAGAGTTTATCTCTACATGTCCCCGAATTTTCAGGATAATGCGTCCATCCGCAAATTCCTAAAAGAGTACTTCCCGCTTCTTGTGCCGGAAGTAGAAGTTTACTGCGATGTATCCCAGATGAAATTTGCACATGCAACCGTAGCAACCTCCTGGACCACCGCTTACTACGTAAGAAAATTCCAGAATACGATTTCGAAGTTTTACTTCGTACAGGATTTCGAGCCGCATTTCTATGCACACGGTTCGGAGTATGAGTTTGCAGAGAACACGTACAAGATGGGATTCCGAGGAATCACAGCAGGAGACTGGCTGCGGGATATCATGAGAAATGAATACGGCATGCAGGCAGACAGCTTCCATTTCTCCTACGATGACAAGGTATATCAGCCGAAGGAAAAGCAGGACAACGAGAAGAGAGTTTTCTTCTATGCCCGCCCGGTTACCCCGAGACGTGATTTTGAGCTCGGTATGCTGGCACTCAATGAGCTGTGCCGCAGAATGCCGGAGATCGAGGTTGTTTTCGCGGGATGGGATGTCAGCGGCTATGAGATTCCGTTCAAACACAGAAATTTAGGTATCGTAACACCGCAGGTGCTGGCAGATTCCTATGCGATCTGTGATATGTGCCTTGTTATTTCGAATACCAACCTTTCCCTCGTACCGTTCGAGGTTATGGCCTGCAACTCGGTCGCTGTCTGCTCCAAGGGTGCAAACAGCAGTTGGATGGTAAATGAGGAAAACTCCATTCTGGTTGACTATGATCCGATCCAGATCGCAGATAGAATGGAATATTACTTCAACCACCCGGATGAGCTGGCTACAATCCGCAAAAAGGGAATGGATTTCGTAAAGGGAACCTCCTGGTACAAAGAAGCCGAAAAAGTTTACGCAAGTATGCTAAAAGGAATTGAGGAAGATGAGAAAAAACTGCAGTAAGGATGTGAGCAGAGAACGCAGAATCGAGATTCTGTTTGTATTCGGCGTATTCCTGTTTTACTTTTTGTGGTCCTGTACGCAGCGATACAATTTCTCGTCGGATGAATCAATGCGGTATCAGATTCCACAGTTCATTTATGAATATGGGAAGCTTCCGCGGGGTGACGAACCGCTGATTCGGAATGAGGATTGGGGGATTTCCTATGCATTCAATCCGATTCTCTCCTATATGGCATCTGCAGTTTTGATGAAGGGGATGAGCCTGTTTTCCACGGATGAGTGGATGCTGCTCATTTCCGCCCGTTTTGTAAATGTTCTGCTGGGAGCGCTTACTGCCTGGGTGGTCTTAAAGACGGCAAAGCTGTTGTTTCCAAGACGCTACGCATGGATGTTTACGACTCTGGTGGTTTTCCTGCCGGGCAATGTGATTTTATATTCCTATGTCAACTGCGACGCGCTTGCAATGTGTTCGACGGCCATTATCTTTTATTCCTGGGTAAAGGCGTACAAAGAGGGATGGAGCTGGACCACGTGTGCGGTATCGGCCGTTGGAATGGGAATCTGTTTCTTGTCGTATTACAATGCGTATGGATTTATTCTGATGACGTTTTTCTACTTTGTGGGAACGATGCTGACGGACCAGTCGAAACCGGTCAAAGAACGATGGAAAGAAATGATCCAAAAAGGTCTTTTTATTTTGGTGATCGTCTGTGTCATTGCTCTGTGGTGGTTTATTCGAAATGCTATTCTCTATGGAGGAGATTTTCTGGGACGCCAGGCATCGAGCGCAAGCGCGGAACTGTATGCAAGATACCAGTACAAGCCGTCGCACAGCAAGACCTTCCAGAAAAAAGGAGGCTCCATGTTGCATATGATCTTCTATAAGCCGAGTTTTCTGGAACATGACTGGCTGGTAACAGTGCTGTACAGCTTTGTCGGCGCGTTTGGCTACAATAAGATTTATCTTTCCACGATGATTATTGTTCCGTACCTCTGCTGTCTTCTTGTCGGTCTCATTCTGATGCGGAACTGTTGCCAGAGAGACTTTTTCTTCTGGAATGCAGACGGCACGCAGACGGCTCTTACCGGAAAAACGAAGAGAAAATGGAGTAAACTGGGATGGTTTACCTGGGCTAATGTGTTTGCCCTGCTGATCCCGAATTATCTGAATGCGTATTACTCCTACAGTTCTGATTTTCAGCCGCAGGGACGATACAGCATGCCGATGCTGATTCCGCTGATGTATTTCGTGACGAAGGGTGTGCAGGCGTTCCTGAAACGGGAGAAAAAACTACAGAAGTATGAAAAATTGTTCTGTATTCTGGTCTGTGTGGCGGCAGCGGCATTAGCGGCATTTACTTGGGCGAGAATCATCTATCCGATGTACTTGCAGAACTACTACGGATTGCGGTAAGCGGAACAGAGAAAGAAAGCGGTGAAACGTTTGGAAAAAATTTCAGTGCTGACAGCAAAATTAAAAAAAGCTGTTGCAGAAGAAGGAATCGGCGGTCTGGCTGGGCGTACGAAAGGGTACCTTGCGCGGGCAAAAAAAGAAAAAGAGTTTCAGAGAGAAAAATCCCGGGTCTACCGGGATATTCTCTTTATCAGTGGCTGCAATGAACAGCTGCCGCATCCACACCGGTACCGCGTGGTGCATCAGATGGAGCAGCTGGAGGCAGGCGGATATACGTGTGATACGGTTTATTTTCAGGAGTTGAAGCCCTGGATGGTACGTTGCTACGGCGCGTTCGTGATTTTCCGCTGCCCGATGACGGACACCCTGCGGGAATTTGCCACAATGGCAAAGCAGATGAACAAGCCTCTGTGGTACGATGTGGATGATCTTGTGATTGATACGAAATACACCGATCAGATTCCGTTTCTCGACCGGATGCAGCCGGAAGAACGGCAGGCATACGATCAGAATGTCCGAAACATGGGCGAGCTGCTTTCCCTCTGCGATGCGGCGGTTACGACGACAGCGGCGCTGGCAGAAGAACTGAAGCAGTACGTACCGGAGGTGCTGATCAACCGCAACTGTGCGTCAGATGAGATGCTGCTACTGTCCGAGGCGGTGTTAAAAGAAAAACAGAAAAAGAACGAAGCAGATGGAACGGCGAAAAAAGTACGCCTTGGCTATTTCAGCGGCAGTGCGACGCATCTGGACGACATCGAGATGATCGTTCCGGTGCTGAAACAGTTGCTTGGCAAAAATCCGAACCTGGAACTCCTCATCGTGGGAATTCTGGAACTCCCGGTGGAGCTGAAACTGTTTGCTTCCCAGATCCAGATGGAGGGCTTTGTCGATTACCAAAAACTGCCGGAGCGGATTGCGTCGGTGGATATCAACTTGGCTCCGCTTACCGATACGATTTTTAACCGTGCGAAATCGGAAAATAAATGGGTGGAAGCGGCTCTGGTGCAGACTGTGACAGCAGCCAGCAATCTCGGCGCTTTTGCTGAGATGGTACAGGATGGAGAAGACGGCGTACTCTGCCGAGACGAAGCGGAGTGGTTGGAAAAACTGCAGTGGCTGATCGACGACGAACCGGCACGAAAAGCCATTGCCGGACGGGCATATGGCCGGTGCAGCCGCGAGTGTGTCACAATCTTTCATGCCACCGGGATTTGCGAGTGGGTGGAGCGCCACTGGAATCTACGCTGTGCCTTTGTGCTTCCAGCGATGGAGATCAGCGGAGGCATCCGCGTTGCACTTCTTCATGCGGAAATGCTGGTAAAAGCAGGAGCGCAGGTCAGCCTCTTTACTCTGGAAGGGGAGGCGGAGTGGTATCATGAGGGTGATTTCCATTTTCCGGTGCTGTCGGCCGAGCGAGAGAAACTGCAGGGAACGCTGGATCTTGCGGTAGCGACGATGTGGAATACCGCAGAGTTCGTCGAACAGTCCAGCAAGATCCGAAAGAAAAAATATCTGGTGCAGAATTTTGAAGTTGGATTTTATCCGCCGGGAAGCCCGTACCGGATCGCAACTTCGGCGACTTACCGGATGAGGAGCCCGATGGAGTACGTAACCATTTCCAAATGGTGTCAGAACTGGCTGCGGGAGGAATACCATACCGAAGCAGCCTATCTTCCGAACGGCATCGATCCGTCCTTCTATCCGAAACGGGGGCGGGATCTGCAGGGAAAAATTCGGATTCTGATCGAGGGAGACTGCAGCGCGGAGCATAAAAACGTGGACGAGAGCTTCCGTATCGTGGAACAGCTGGATCTGGAAAAATTCGAGATCTGGTACATGTCCTACAATGGAAATCCGAAATCCTGGTACCGCGTGGACCGCTTTTTACACCGGGTTCCATATGAAAAAACACCGGAAGTCTATGCGGCGTGTGATATCCTGCTGAAAACAAGCCTGCTGGAAAGCTTTTCCTATCCGCCGCTTGAGATGATGGCGTCCGGCGGCTACGTCGTTGCTGTGCCGAACGGTGGCAATCTGGAATACCTGAAAGATGGGGAAAACTGTATTCTCTATCCGCAGGGAAATCTCGCGGAGGCAAAAGCGGCGATTGAGCGTATTCTGACAGATGCGGAACTGAGGAAAAAACTGGATACGGGAGCAGAAGAGACGGTAAAGGAAAGAAACTGGAAAAGAATCGAACCACAGATTTTAGAACAGTATCTTGGAAAATAAATAAGCAACAAAAAGGGCTGTCGCACTAGCAAATATTTCTGGCGGTAGCTCTGCGTTATACCCAAATGGCATCGAAATCGGTTGCGTTTTCGATGCCATTCTTTACTTCTTATAGGAAAGTTCGACTTCCGTCGAACTCTTGAATCAGGATCACCCGTTGGACGGGAGGTCCTGATTGCTTATAAATTAGAAGATCAGTGCCGTTTGTTTCGGTTATTGCGGCGTCTGTTTCTGCGTTTCCGTCTCTTTCTCGCGTTGTTGATCACGACAATGATCAGAATCAGAAAAGCGACACCGTTCAGGCCAAGCAGAATATAGAGCAGTGTGGAGAGAAAAGAAATTTTCTTGGTTTCTTCCGGTGTTGGAATATCTGTGCTGTCGGTTTCTTCTGATGAATCGGAGGAAACCGAAGAACTGTCGGAAACAGTACCTGGAGCGGAAACCTCGGCTGTTCCGATGAAGTGATCATCGAAAAAATACTGGCGGGTGTACGGTTCCTCAACGGAAGCGCCGTCCGGATCGGTGTAGGTTGCAGTTTCAATTTTCGCATTCTTTGGAAGCGTTACCACACCGGAAAGACTTTCCTTTTTTGCGTTCTTCAGGGTATAATGTGTAAAATTATCATAACCGAAATCAAGTACGGTACGGGTATCGTTGATATAATCGAGGTTATCACAGGTTAAAACAACGCAGACCAGCGTCATATTGCCTCGCTTGGCAGCGGTAACGAGTGTGTTGTGTGCCTCATCGGTATAACCGGTCTTTCCGGCGAAAGCACCCTTGTATCCCCACTGACCGTCCTGGAACAGCAATGCGTGGTGGTTCTGAAGATCACGCGGTGTCGAGGTCATATTGGTCGGCTGAATTGTGTAGGTCAGATCGGACTCGATGCGGCAGAAGGTCTCGTTTTTGATGCACTCCTGCATAATGAGTGCCATATCGTGTGCACTGGTGTAGTGGTTCGGATCTGGCAGACCGTTTGCATTGACAAAATGGGTATTCGTGCAACCAAGTGCAGCGGCGCGTTCGTTCATCATGGCGGCGAAACCTTCCTCGCTTCCGGCAATGTCGATGGCAAGCTGTGTGCAGACCTCATTTGCCGAGGCAAGAAGAATCGCGTGAAGAGCATCCTCCACTGTGATCGTTTCGCCAAGCTGAACGTTGATGCGGGCATTTCCCGGAATGGATTCGCTGACAGCATGTTCGCCGAAGGTAACGGTGTCGGTCATCTGCTTGTTTTCAATGATCAGCAGAGCCGTCAGAATCTTGGTGATGCTGGCAGGATAGCGCTGCTCGTCCATGTTTTTATCGTATAAAACAGCACCAGTATCGGCATCGAGTAAACAGACAGCGCCGGAATTGTTTTCCGGTCCTTCGGGCCAGGTGGTGACTGTTTTTTTATCGGTTGTGGCAAAAATCGTCTGCGGGAGGCAGGACGCGGCAAAAACAAAAGCAAGCAACAGGCATAAAAATGTGCGGGCTGCAGAATTCTTTCTAATCATAACTCACTCCTTCTGATCCAGCGGGTACAGCTGCATAAGACTGTCCGGGCAGCGGATCTCTCTAAAATGTATTAGACACACTTTTATTATTATAACATAAAGCGAGCAGGGAAGAAACACATAATTTCTTAATATTTTCAGTCGGGATTTGCAAAATGCAGTAAAATAGAGTATAATGCGAACGAGTTCATACGGAAAAACAAAAAACCTGAAAAACAAAAACCCCAAGGAGTTAAAAAAAGTGTCAGATATGAAATGGCTCCGTTTTATACGGAAATTGAAACCTTACAACATACAGAAGGGACTGCGTTACCTGAAACATTATGGCCCAAAGGAATTCCTGATCCGTCTTTCGGAGAGGATGGAGCCGGAGGAGGTTCCGTACGGACCGTGGCGGGAGCAGTACTGCGCAAAAGAGGAGGACCTGGCGTGTCAGAAAAATCATAAATTTTCTTATTGTCCGAAGATCAGCGTTGTTGTTCCGGCTTACCGTACGCCGGAAATTTTTCTGCGTCAGATGATCGAATCCCTGGAAAAACAGAGTTATGAAAACTGGGAACTGGTGATCGGAAATGCCAGCCCGGAGGATGAGACGATGGCGCGCATCCTGAAAGAGTATACCGGAAAAGATCCGCGCGTAAAGAACGTTCCGATTCCGGAAAATATCGGCATTGCAGAGAATACAAATGCAGCGCTTGCCGCAGCAGCGGGAAATTTCGTCGGTTTTATGGATCACGACGATCTGCTTGCGCCGGATGCACTCTTTGAAATTGCCATCCGTCTGGAAAAAGATCCGTCCATCAATGCTTTTTATACCGATGAGGACAAGGTACGGACCGATCTGTCCGAGTATTTCCAGCCGCATTTCAAACCGGATTTCAATCTGGATCTGCTGCGGTCAAACAATTATATCTGCCATTTCTTCGTTGTACGGCGGGAGATTGCGGAGAAAACCGGCGGCCTTCGTCCGGAATACAATGGGGCGCAGGATTATGATTATATCTTCCGCTGCACGGAAATGGCGGGAAAAATTGTACACATTCCGAGAGTTTTATATCACTGGAGGGTCCACAGCGCTTCCACCGCAGACAATCCGGCAAGCAAGCTGTACGCGTATGAGGCCGGAAAAAAGGCAATTGAGGGAAACCTTGCGCGCTGCGGCGAAGAGGGAACCGTCACACTGCGTTCGGATTATGGCTTCTACGATGTAGATTATAAACTGCGGGGAACGCCTCTGGTTTCGATTCTGATCCCGAACAAGGATCAGGCCGATACGTTACGCACCTGTCTGGAATCCATTAAGAAGAAGTGCATGTATCCATCCTATGAGATTCTGATTATTGAGAACAACAGCACTGAGGAAGCAACGTTTTCCTATTACAAAGAACTCGAAGCACAGGGCATCCGTGTCCTGAAGTATCCAAAACAGGGCTTTAACTATTCTGCGATCAATAATTTCGGCGTCAAAGAGGCAAAGGGAGAGTATCTCCTGTTTCTCAATAACGATATGGAAATTATTACACCCGATTTTATGGAAAAGATGGTGTCCAATCTGCAAAGACCGCAGATCGGGGCGGTCGGCGCGAAGCTGTATTACCCGGACAACACGGTGCAGCATGCGGGTATCATCATCGGTATCGGCGGCATTGCGGGCCACGCCTTTTTAGGACTGGCGCGCGGAAGAAGCGGCTACCTGCATAAGGCATCGCTCCAGATGAATGTGAGTGCGGTGACAGCAGCGTGCATGATGATGAAAAAAGAGGTTTTTGAGGAGGTCGGCGGCTTTGAAGAAGAACTGTCCGTCGCTTTCAATGATGTTGATCTGTGCCTGCGCATTGGAAAAGCAGGTTATAAAATCGTATACAATCCGCACGTGGAGCTGTACCATTATGAATCTAAATCCAGGGGAGCAGAGGATGACGAGAAGAAGGTGCGCCGCTTCCAGTCGGAAATCGAATTTATGCGCAGCCGCTGGATTGGGCTGTTAAAGGCAGGAGATCCCTGCTACAATCCAAATTTAACGCTGACATCGTGGAACTATGGACTGCGTGCCGACGGCAGGGGAGTAAAACCATGGACAAAGTAGCAGTTGTAATACCAAATTATAATGGATACCGGTATCTGGAGACGTGCTTTGCAGCGCTTGCAAAGCAGACCTTTACGGAATTTACCACATATTTCGTGGACAATGGTTCACAGGATGAGAGCTGTGCGTTTCTGCGGGAACACTACCCGGAGACGAAAATCATCCAGCTCGATGATAACTATGGCTTCAGCCGTGCGGTCAACGAAGGCATCCGCCAGTCGAAGGAGCCGTATGTGATCCTTTTAAACAACGACACCGAAGTGTTCCAGGACTTTGTCGAGCGCCTTTATGAGGGAATCTGTAAAAGAAAGAATGCGTTTGCATGCAGCGCAAAGCTGATTTCCTATCAGGAGCGTGATAAAATCGACGATGCGGGAAATTACTATAATATGCTGGGATGGGCATTCGCAAGAGGAAAAGGAAAACCGGTCAGTGAATTTGAAACGTCCGACCGGATTTTTGCGGCCTGCGCCGGAGCAGCGATCTACCGCCGGGAATTTCTGGAAAAGACCGGACTTTTTGACGAAGAACATTTCGCTTATCTGGAAGATACCGACATCGGCTATCGTGCGCGGCTTTTGGGCTACGAGAACTGGTATGAGCCGTCCGCGAAGGTTTACCACGTCGGAAGCGGAACGAGCGGCTCCCGGTATAACCTCTTTAAAATCCGTTATTCTTCCAGGAACAATATTTATCTGATCTATAAAAATATGCCGGTTTTACAGATTTTGCTTAACCTGCCGGCCTTTATCCTCGGTTTTTCGGCAAAACTGGTCTTTTTTGCATCGAAGGGATACGGAAAAGAATATCTGGCAGGAATCAAGAATGGTTTTTTCATCTGCCGGAAGCCGGAAAACAGAGCAAAAAAGATCCGTTTTGAGTGGAAGCGCCTCGGCACGTATTTTGTCATCGAATGGGAGCTTTTTATCAATGTGTTCCGGAGATTTCTGGAGAGGGCATAAGGATTCTTTCAAAAGATTACGAAAAAGTTAAAAAGTTTACGGAAATAAGAAGAATGTTAGAAAAATATGATTGCTCTTTTTTGAAACTTATTGTATAGTTAGGGGTAGGGAATTTTTAAATCCCGAAAAAAACAGATAAGGTGAACGAATTTGATCAACGATAATCAGAAATATTTTGACCGGATGCACGTTCTGATCGATGCCCTGGTGCTCGCACTTTCCTACGTACTGTCCTGGTACTGCTATGTGCGGCTGGGCGTTATGAATAATCATCCGGAGAGGGGAATTCTGCCGCCGGCGACGTATATGATGGCACTGCTCTATATCGTGCCCGGCTATCTGCTGCTTTACTATGCATTCAATCTCTATGCATCCAAGCGTTTTCAGGGAAGACGTCTGGAATTTGCCAATATCTTAAAAGCGAATACGGTTGGATTTCTGGTCTGGCTGGCCAGCCTTTACATGGTGCGCCAGGTTCACTTTTCCCGTGGTATGCTCTGCATCTTCTTTGTGCTGAATGTGACACTGGAAACGATCATAAGAAATCTGATCCACTATATCTTAAGCAATATGTGGAAACACGGCCGCAACCAGAAGCAGATTCTGATGGTCGGCTACAGCCGTGCGACCGAGGAATACATTGACCGGATCATTGCAAACCCGGAGTGGGGCTATCTCGTCCGCGGAATCCTCGATGACCATGTCAAAGCGGGAACGATGTACCGCGGTGTCAAGGTTCTTGGAAGAATCAACAATCTTTCAGTCATTCTGCCGGAAAACAAACTGGATGAAATTGCCATTACCCTTGGCCTGAACGAATACTTCCGCCTGGAGGAGATCGTTGCCATGTGTGAAAAATCCGGCGTACATACCCAGTTTGTGCCGGATTACCACAACATCATTCCGACAAAGCCGTACACAGAAGACCTGCAGGGACTTCCTGTCATCAATATCCGCTATGTGCCGCTTTCCAACACGTTCAACGCGATGCTGAAACGGATTGTGGATATTTTCGGCGCGTTCGTGGCGATCATTCTGTTCTCACCGGTGATGCTGTTTTCCTGCATCATGATCAAGCTGACCTCACCGGGTCCGCTGATCTACCGTCAGACACGCGTCGGACTGCACAACAAACCGTTTGAAATGTACAAGTTCCGTTCGATGGAAGTTCAGACGGAGGAGAAAGAAAAGAAGGCATGGACCGTGAAGAATGACCCGCGTGTGACGGGATTTGGAAAATTCATGCGCCATACCAGCATTGATGAGCTTCCACAGCTCTTTAACATCTTAAAAGGAGATATGAGCCTGGTCGGACCGAGGCCGGAGCGACCTTTCTTTGTGGAAAAATTCCGGGAGGAGATCCCGCGTTATATGGTAAAACATCAGGTTCGTCCCGGTCTTACGGGATGGGCGCAGGTGAATGGATACCGGGGGGATACTTCTATCCGCAAGCGTATTGACTGTGATCTGTATTATATTGAAAACTGGACGCTGGGACTTGATTTTAAAATTCTGTTCCTGACCTTTTTCAAAGGATTTGTGAATAAAAACGCTTACTAAAAGATAAGGGGAAAAGAGATGTCGAAGAAGAATTACAAAAAGAGCAGAAAATACAAAAAAATGCGCCGCAGAAAAATAATTTTCGGAATTGAAATCACCGTTCTGCTGATTCTTTCCGGAATTCTGTTCGTCTACGCATGGATCAACCGTTCGATGGATAAGATGAATCAGGATACGCTGGACAGCTCCCAGATTCAGATCAACAGTGAAGTAAAGGCAAATACCGATCTCTCACAGATGTCCGGTACACAGGTCATCGCGCTGGTCGGCGTGGATGCCAGAGGTGTGGAAGGCTCCGAGCTGGCAGAAAGCATGAACAGTGACACGATTATTCTCTGTTGTATTGATCATGACAAGCAGGAAATCCGTATGGTGTCGATTATGCGTGACACCTGGATGAATATGGCGAAATATACCGATGAATATTATGAGTTTGACAAAGCCAATTCCGCATACAACCGCGGCGGCCCGGAGAGTATGCTCTCCATGCTGAATACAAACCTTGACTTTGCACTGACCGATTACGTTACCGTAAACTTCAAGGCACTCGCCGATGCGATTGATGTCCTGGGCGGTCTCGACATCGAGATGACAAATGCAGAGTGTGTTCATGCAAACAACTACAACAGAGAGGTATCGGAAGCACAGGGCGTAGAGTATGAAGCTATTCCGTATGATGAGGACCTTGGGGATGATTACAGCGAAGTACGTCATGTCAGCGGTGCGCTTGCTACCTCCTATGCGCGGATCCGTTATGGCGGCGGTGATGATGCAAAACGTACCAGCCGTCAGCGAATTGTTATCAATCTTATGGTACAGAAGCTGAAACAGAATCCGACCAAGATTCCGGAAATTCTGGACAAGGTGATGGGAAATGTCAGCACCAGTCTTACCAAGAATGAAATCCTGGAACTTGGTATGCATGCGGTAACGTATACGATGGGAACCTCCTATGCCTATCCGTTCCAGCTCTGCTATGGTGAAAATGTAGTGAATGCCATTGGTGAGGATGTTGTAATTCCGGTTACGCTGGAGTTCAATGTAAGAGAGCTGCATGAATATCTGTATCCGGGTCTTTCGTATGAACCGTCTGCGGCTGTTACAGAGTACAGCGACTACATTGCAAGAAAGAGCGGTTACGATGAAGATATGATCGGCTATGTGCTGAACCAGGGGCCTGGTGCAGAGGCAGATTCGGTGATCGCAGGCGACTAAATACGAGGGAGAAAACCAGACATGAAATTCTATACCGTTGATGTTATGATACCAACGTATAAACCAGGGCAGGAGTTCGCAGAGCTTCTGCCCCGCCTTTTGGAACAGACTTACCCGATCCGGTCGATCCGGGTTGTAAACACAGGGAAAAAGTTCTGGAACCCGGCGTGGGAGCAGTTATCGGATAAAATTATGGTAGAGCATATCCGGCCAAGCGAATTTGACCACGGCGGAACGAGAAGGGCGATGGCAGAAAGTTCGGATGCGGATCTTCTGCTTTTTATGACCCAGGATGCCATGCCGTACGACAATGCGTGCGTGGAACATCTGGTGGAAAAATTTTCACTGCCGCATGTGAAGGCGGCCTATGCGCGGCAGCTTCCGCGGGATGACTGCCGTACACTGGAACGGTTTACGAGAGGCTTTAACTATCCGGAGGAGAGTGATATCAAGGATGCCGGTGATCTGCCAAAACTTGGTGTTAAGACTTTTTTCTGCTCCAATGTCTGTGCAATGTATGACCGCAGGACATATGAAGAGCTGGGTGGATTTGTAGAAAGCACCTTGTTTAACGAAGATATGATCTATGCCGGGCATCTTGTGCAGGCGGGCTATGCGATTGCCTATGCGGCAGATGCGAAGGTGGTACATTCCCACAATTACGGTTGTCTGGCACAGCTTCACCGCAATTTCGACCTCGGTGTATCCCAGGCACAGCATCCGGAGATCTTTGATGCGTATCCGTCTGAGGGTGAGGGAATCCGTATGGTGAAAAAATCGGCATCCTACGTCTGCAAAATTCATAAGCCGTGGCTGCTCGTCACGTTATTTTTTCAAAGCGGATTCAAATATGTGGGATACTTCCTCGGAAAACGATACAAAAGCCTTCCGGACGGTGTGATCCGCTGGTGTACCTCAAACAAAACGTGGTGGGAATATCACGGAAAGATAAGAAAAAAACGAAATAGAAGATAAGTGAAAGTAAAAAACAAAAATAAAAAGATTTTGTAAGTAAATACGAAATGCTCCATAAGGTTGACAGAGAACGGAGCAGCGTGGTAAAAAAGTAAAGAACAAGAAATTAGAAGGCGGCATAACCTGAAAACAGAACAAGGGTGCCGCCTTTTGCTGTTAGGAGGAAAAAATCTATGTGTGGAATTGTTGGATATATTGGAACCTGCCAGGCTGCCCCGGTGCTGCTGGACGGATTGTCAAAGCTGGAGTACCGCGGATACGATTCGGCCGGAATTGCTGTATACGATGGAAACAAAATTCAGATGCAGAAAGCAATGGGCCGTCTGAAGGTGCTTGAGGAAATGACACAAAATGGAGCGACACTTCCGGGTACCGTAGGAATCGGACATACGAGATGGGCAACGCATGGGGCACCTTCCGATCTGAATGCACATCCGCATTTCAATAAAGACCACTCGATTGTCGTTGTACACAATGGAATTATTGAGAATTATCTGAAATTAAAGAAAAAACTGATGTCCAAAGGATATGAGTTCCTTTCGGAGACAGATACCGAGGTAATTGCCCATATGCTGGATTACTATTATAACGGCGATCCGCTTGCAACGATCACAAAGGTTATGCACCGCATGGAGGGATCGTATGCACTGGGTATCCTGTTCCGCGACCATCCGGATGAGGTGTATGCGGTCCGTAAAGACAGCCCGCTGATCGTTGGTACAAGTAAGAGCGGAAACCTGATTGCATCCGATGTTCCGGCTGTCCTGAAATATACAAGAGATGTCTATTTTCTGGAAAATGAGGAGATCGTGAAACTGACCCGCGATGGCCTTCACTTCTACAATATTGACGAGGAGGAGCTGGAGAAAGAGGCAACCCACATCGACTGGGATATGAATGCGGCAGAAAAAGGCGGCTATGAGCATTTCATGCTGAAAGAGATGCATGAGCAGCCAAAAGCCGTAAAAGATACCCTGACGCCGCGTATTAAGAACGGTGATGTTGTGATCGAAGAACTCGGCATGACCGATGAGGAGATCCGCGCGATCCGCAAAATCTTTATCGTTGCCTGCGGTTCTGCATACCACACCGGTGTAACCGCAAAATACGTCTTCGAAAAGCTGGCAAGAATCCCGGTTGAGGTAGATCTGGCAAGTGAATTCCGCTACCGTGATCCGATTCTGCAGGAAAATACGCTCGTGGTCATCGTCAGCCAGTCGGGTGAGACGGCCGATACCCTCGCGGCTCTCCGCCTTGCAAAAGAAAAGGGCGTGCGTACCCTTGGCATCGTAAACGTAGTTGGAAGTTCGATTGCAAGAGAGGCAGACAATGTCATGTATACCTGGGCCGGTCCGGAGATCGCTGTTGCGACAACGAAAGCGTACAGCACACAGCTTATCGCGCAGTACCTTCTGGCGATGAAGTTTGCCAAAGTACGCGGAACCGTTTCACAGAATGACTTCGATGCGATGATCCAGAGCCTTGAGCGCCTGCCGGAGCAGATTTCCCTGCTGCTGTCCCACAAGGAGAACGTACAGCGTTTTGCCAACCGTTATCTTGCGGCAGAACACGTCTTTTTCATCGGACGCGGCATCGACTATGCAATCTCGATGGAGGGCTCCCTGAAGCTGAAAGAGATTTCCTACATCCACTCCGAGGCGTATGCAGCCGGTGAGCTGAAACACGGAACCATTTCCCTGATTGAGGACGGACGCCTTGTCGTAGCCGTGCTGACCCAGCCGGAGCTCTACAAGAAAACGATCAGCAATATTCAGGAAGTGAAGACACGAGGCGCGTTTGTCATGGCGGTAACGACCGTTGGCAATACAGAAGTGGAAAAAGTAGCCGACTACGTAGTTTACCTGCCGGAGACAAATCCGATTTTTGCAAACTCCCTGGCGATCATTCCGCTGCAGCTCTTTGGCTACTACGTATCGATCGGCAGAGGCCTCGATGTGGATAAACCGAGAAACTTGGCGAAATCGGTTACGGTAGAATAAAAACCGCAGCATAAAATTCCTCTTTTTTCAAAATTATCACAGTTTCAACACAATTCTAACGTACAATAGGCAGTAGAAAATGAAGAAAGAAATAAGAGCACTGTGTATTGGTGCCTGAGATAGAAAAGAGAAAGAGGGATCAGCCATGAGTGAAGAATTCAAAAAAGAAGAAATAAATGGTGAGGCAGCAGAGAAAACCAAAGCTGCAGAGCATACAGAAGAAGTAAAAGCAGAAACGACAGCAGAGCAGAGTGCAGCAGAGACGGAAAAACCGCAGGAAACCGCAGAAGCGCCGAAGGCGGAAGAAAAGAAAACGACAACCTACAGCTGGGTGAATCCGAAAATCAGCGGAAAGACCGGCGAGGAGAATAACAGCGCTTCCTACACCGGAGAACCGGACCCGTCGGAGGCAAAGGCAGAGCGGACATCTTCTGCAAAGACAGAACATTATCAGTACCAGTCACAGACACAGAGTGCTCCGAAGCAGGAAAAACCACAGTTTTCTGCCGTTCCGCAGCCGCAGGATCACAAAAAGAAAGCGAAAAAACCAATGTCAGCCGCAAAAAAATGGGGCATGACACTTGCCATGGCAGCGTGCTTCGGACTCGTGGCAGGCGGTGTTTTCATTGGGACTGCAGCAGTCGGTACGAAAGTGATCGGTACAGCAACAGAGCAGAAGCAGGAAGTTACAATTCCGACGACCACCACAACAACGGCAGCAGACAGCAGTGATACCTCCGATACCGTAAAAGCAACCGGCGAGATGTCCGTGAAAGATGTTGCATCGAGTGCGATGCCGTCTCTGGTAGCAATTTCTACGACAACGGTGGAAGAAGTTGAGACATTCTTCGGAACCACAAGCCAGGAAGTTCCTGCAAGCGGAACCGGAGTTATTGTCGGACAGAACGACGATGAGCTCCTGATTGCGACAAACAACCACGTTGTCAGCGGTGCGACGTCTCTTTCCGTCAGCTTTATCGACGATGAGACGGTAGAAGGCCAGATCAAAGGTACCGATGCGGACAATGACCTTGCTGTTGTTGCAGTAAAACTTTCCGACATCAAGGACGAGACAAAGAGCCAGATCAAAATTGCCGTGATGGGAAATTCCGATGACCTTGAGGTCGGTGATCAGGTTGTGGCAATCGGAAATGCACTGGGAACCGGCCAGTCCCTGACGAGCGGATATATCAGTGCAAAAGACCGTACGATCTCCAGTCAGGATGAGAGTACCGGCGAGACGATTACTTCTGAGGGACTGATCCAGACCGATGCAGCCATCAACCCTGGAAACAGCGGCGGCGCCCTTCTGAACATGAACGGTGAGCTGATCGGCATTAACGAAGCAAAATACAGCTCCACACAGGTCGAGGGCATGGGCTTTGCGATCCCGATTTCGAAAGCGGAGCCGATTCTGCAGAACCTGATGAACCTGACAACAAGATACAAAGTCAGCGATGATAAGGCCGCTTATATCGGAATCAACATGGCGGATGTCAGCGCAGATGTTTCCCAGAACTACGGTATTCCGACCGGTGTCTGCATCATGAGCGTTGTGGACGGCAGCCCGGCAGCCGATGCGGGCTTCAAGAAAGGCGATGTTATCACCACGTTTGATGGAAGAAGCATCTCGAACGCCAAAGGCTTAAAAGAGACACTGACCTATTATGCGGCAGGCGAGACCGTAGATGTCACCGTACAGCGTGCGGACAACGGTGAGTACAAAGAAGTAACACTGACGCTGACCCTTGGCTCTGCAGCAGATATGCCGCAGACGAGCGGAAGCAGCAACGGAACCACAAACGATGGAACCGGAAGCTCCGATCAGAATGACCAGGGTATTCAGAATCCGTTTGGCAACAGATAAAAACTCGAAATAACTATTTCCTAAGAGAAAAAAGACGGACAGCACAGGAATATGAACGCCTGGCTGTCCGCCTTTTTTTGCATTTTTTGATATAATTTTTTGAATTTGTAAAATTCTTAAAAAAGTTGGTAATTTTTAAGAAAGTTTTTACTTGTGACCCTATGGCTTTTGGGCTATAATCAAGCTAGACCAAGCGATCTATTACAGAAAGGAATTTGAAAAATCATGTCAGAAGAGAAAGACAGAGTGGACGGTACCGCGGACGAAACTAAGGCGGAAACAAAAAGCTCTGACCATCATACAGAAGATACCTATGAAAAAGTCTGCTTCATGTGCCGCAGACCGGAGAGCAAAGCCGGAAAGATGATTACCCTTCCGGGAAACATCAATATCTGCCCGGACTGCATGCAGAAGAGCTTTGATACCATGAACCAGAACCCGGGCCAGATCAATGAGATGATGAATAATATGAACAACATGCCGAATATCGGCATGCTCGATCTCTCCGGGCTTTCCAACCAGATCCCGAACCGGCAGCGGGTAAAGAAAAAAGAAGAAAAGAAGAAAACAAAAGAATTTTCCATCAAGGACATTCCGCCGCCGCACCGGATCAAGGCGATGCTTGACGAATACGTTATCGGCCAGGACCGTGCAAAGAAAGTCATGTCGGTTGCCGTTTACAACCATTACAAACGTGTCTTTGCACCGCAGGACGGAAATATCGAGATCGAAAAATCCAACATGCTGATGATCGGACCGACCGGTTCCGGAAAAACGTATCTGGTGCAGACACTGGCACGCCTCTTAGATGTGCCGCTTGCCATCACGGACGCCACATCCCTTACCGAAGCGGGTTATATCGGTGATGATATTGAAAGCGTGGTATCTAAGCTTTTAGCGGCCGCAGACAACGATGTGGAGCGCGCGGAGCACGGTATCATCTTCATTGACGAGATCGACAAGATTGCGAAAAAGAAAAATACAAACCAGAGAGACGTCAGCGGAGAAGCCGTACAGCAGGGAATGCTGAAGCTCCTCGAGGGCAGCGACATCGAAGTTCCGGTGGGAGCCAACAGCAAAAATGCGATGGTTCCGCTCGAGACCGTCAATACCAGAAACATTCTCTTTATCTGCGGCGGTGCCTTCCCGGATCTGACGGACATCATCAAGGAGCGTCTGAACAAGACAGCTTCCATTGGCTTCCAGGCGGATCTGAAGGACAAGTATGATGGGGATAAGAACCTGCTGTCACAGGTGACCTTAGAAGACCTTCGGACTTTCGGTATGGTGCCGGAGTTCCTTGGCCGTCTGCCGATCGTATTTACGCTGGAGAGTCTCAATGAGGATATGCTGGTCGAGATCTTAAAAGAACCGAAAAATGCGATCCTGAAGCAGTATAAGAGACTGCTCGAACTCGACGAGGTGAAACTGGAATTTGATGATGATGCACTTCGCTCTATTGCAAGAAAAGCGCTGGAAAAAGATACCGGTGCGAGAGCACTCCGTTCGATCATCGAGGATTTCATGCTGGATATCATGTATGAGATTCCAAAGGACAGCAGCATCGGAGAGGTTATCATCACAAAAGACTATATTGAAAAGACCGGCGGGCCGACGATTCTCCTGCGCGGTCAGGAAGTTCCAAAGTTAGAGCAGAAATAAGGTAACTGGAAAACACAGCGGAGCAGACGTGAAACTGGCGTTTTCTTGAAATAAGAGATAAGAAAGAGAGGGTTTTAACTATGGCAGAGGATTTTTTTGGAAATTTAAGTAAAACACTGAAAAAAACAGTGGATACTGTGGGAAAGAAAACAGATGAATTCGTAGAAATTCAGAAGATCCGCACCCGTCAGCATGCGCTTGAGGATCAGATTGAGAAGAATTACCAGGATATCGGACAGATCATCTACAACCGCTATCTGAACGGCGAAGCATTCGACGAGAATCTTGCCGGCATCTGCAAAGATATCACCGATCTGGAAAAAGAGATTGCAGACTGCAGGGAAGACGTGGCAAACAAGAGAGGCCGCATCGTATGCCCGGCCTGCGGCGCAAGTGTTCCGAAAGATGCAGCTTTCTGCATGCGCTGCGGTGCTGCTATGCCGGAGAAGGAAGAAGAGCCGGAGGATGCCGAGTTTGTACACGTAGAACCGGAAGAAAAAGCAGAAGAAACCGAAGCAGCAGCGCCGGAAGAAGAGCCTGAAAAAGAAGCAGAGGTACCGGAAGAGGAATGATCTGGACCCTGCTGCCGGGAGCGGTTTTCCTTGCAGACGGATGCCTGAAAAAGAAGGCAGAAGAGGAGTTAAAGGAAAATGAGCAGATCCCGGTCTGCAAAGGACATATTGTCCTGCGGAAATGTCATAACCGCGGCGTAGCGGGCGGCGGCTTCGCGGACAGCACGAAGAAGGTGGAAATTCTCACCTTCTTTTTGCTGTCCGGACTGTGGGCGCGTCTCGGAGCGCTGGCGGGCAGACGTAAGTGTAAGGCGAAGAAGCTTGGGCTTGCGCTTACGATTGGCGGCGGCATGTCGAACTGGTATGACCGGCATAAGAGAGGTTACGTGACCGACTATGTCAGCTTCCGGTTTGGACCGGAGAAGTTCCGCAGACTTGTGTTCAATGTTTCTGATTTCTGTATTTTCTTCGGACTTGCGCTGCTGACGGCAATTTCCTGCCGGGAGTCCAGGTGATGCAGGATCTCCCGAAAAGCCCTGCGGATGGCGGGCTTTTCGGGGCAAAAAAGAAAATTTGAAATTTTTTGAAAAAATTTGAAAAAAGCTGTTGACAGATTCGGAATCATCTGGTAATATATGTTTTGTTGAACGGCACATGAGAGCCGCAAGACAAGAAATGCAGGAGTGGCGGAATTGGCAGACGCGCAGGCTTCAGGTGCCTGTGGTCGCAAGATCGTGTGGGTTCAAGTCCCATCTCCTGCATTATTTTTTCGCTTTGCGTATCAAGAATTGGTCCGGTGGACCAATTCGGATTGCCCTGATGGGAAGTGTGAAAACTTTCCGTCAGGGTATTTTTATTTTTCCAGAAAAGAAAATAATTCCGACAGGACATTTTATGCCCAATACACACTTCAAAAGTATTCCAGAAAAGAAATTTCCGTAATTCGACAAAAATAGTTGAAATGTTTCCCTGGTTGTGATAGAATCTGAAAGATTAAAGTATGAGATGCATATTTCATACAAACTCAAAACCGAACGAAAAAGAAAGGAAAACGGTGGAATGATGAAAGCTTTTCTAATCTTAGAAGACGGGCATGTCTTTACCGGAACCAGCATTGGTTCACAAAAAGAAGTGATCAGTGAAATCGTATTTAATACATCCATGACTGGATATCTCGAAGTGCTGACTGACCCATCCTATGCGGGACAGGCAGTATGTATGACGTATCCTCTTATTGGAAACTATGGAATTTGTTATGATGATCAGGAGTCCTTAAGACCCTGGCCGGATGGCTATATTGTAAGAGAATTATCCCGTCTCCCCAGCAACTTCCGTTGCCAGGACACCATTCAGAATTTCCTGAAAAAGTTCGATATTCCCGGAATCGCCGGAATCGATACTCGTGCTCTCACCAAAATTCTTCGTGAAAAAGGTACCATGAACGGTATGATCACGACCAACGAAAATTATCACCTCGATGAAATTATTCCAAAATTAAAAGCGTATAATACCGGAAAAGTTGTAGAAAAGGTAACCTGCTCTGAAAAATCAGTTTTAAAAGGAGAAGGCTTTAAAGTTGCACTTCTGGATCTTGGCGCAAAGAACAACATCGCACGTTCCTTAAATGAGCGCGGATGCGAAGTGACCATTTATCCGGCGCTTACTACAGCAGAAGAGATCCTCACCGCAAATCCGGACGGAATCATGCTGTCCAACGGCCCTGGAGATCCGAAAGAGTGCGTATCCATTATCAAAGAGATTAAAAAACTGTACGATTCCAATGTACCGATCTTTGCAATCTGTCTTGGACATCAGCTGATGGCACTGGCTACCGGCGCAGATACCCACAAGATGAAATACGGCCACCGCGGCGGAAACCACCCGGTCAAGGATCTGGCAACCGGAAGAGTTTACATTTCTTCCCAGAACCACGGCTACGTCGTAGATACCGATACCCTGGATCCGAATGTGGCAGTTCCGGCCTTTGTGAACGTCAACGACGGCACCAACGAGGGACTCAAATACGTCGGCAAAAACATCTTTACCGTACAGTTCCATCCGGAGGCATGCCCTGGCCCGCAGGATTCCGGATACCTGTTTGATCGATTCCTTGAGATGATGGGAGGTAACAAATAATGCCAAAGAATCCGAATATTAAAAAAGTTCTGGTTATCGGTTCCGGTCCGATCGTCATCGGACAGGCAGCAGAGTTCGACTACGCAGGAACACAGGCGTGCCGTTCCCTGAAAGAAGAGGGAATGGAAGTTGTTCTTCTGAACTCCAACCCGGCAACCATCATGACCGATAAAGATATCGCAGACCGCGTTTACATCGAGCCGCTGACCGTAGAAGTGGTAGAGCAGCTCATCCAGAAGGAAAAACCGGACAGCGTTCTTCCGACTCTGGGAGGCCAGGCAGGACTGAACCTTGCGATGGAACTCGAAGAAAAAGGCTTCTTAAAAGAAAACAACGTACGCCTGATCGGTACCACAGCACAGACCATCAAAAAAGCAGAGGACCGTCAGGAATTCAAAGATACCATGGAAAAAATCGGCGAGCCGGTAGCGGCATCCCTGGTTGTCCATGATGTACAGGCTGGTATCGATTTCACCAACAAGATCGGTTATCCGGTTGTACTGCGTCCGGCTTACACCCTCGGCGGAAGCGGCGGCGGTATCGCTTACAACGAAGAAGAGCTGATCGAGATCCTCTCGAACGGACTCCGTCTTTCCCGTGTCGGCGAAGTACTCGTTGAAAGATGTATCGCCGGATGGAAAGAGATCGAGTACGAGGTAATGCGGGACAGCGTAGGAAACTGCATCACCGTCTGCAACATGGAGAACATCGACCCGGTCGGCGTTCACACCGGAGACAGTATTGTCGTAGCACCATCCCAGACCCTGGGAGATAAAGAGTATCAGATGCTGCGTACTTCTGCACTCAACATCATCACCGAGCTTGGCATCACCGGCGGATGCAACGTACAGTATGCGTTGAATCCGGACAGCTTCGAGTACTGTGTTATCGAGGTAAATCCGCGTGTCAGCCGTTCTTCCGCACTGGCTTCCAAAGCGACCGGTTATCCGATTGCAAAGGTTGCTGCAAAGATCGCACTTGGCTACACTCTGGATGAGATCCCGAACGCCATTACCGGAAAAACCTACGCAAGCTTCGAGCCGATGCTGGATTACTGTGTTGTAAAAATCCCGCGTCTGCCGTTCGATAAGTTTATCAGTGCAAAACGTACCCTGACCACACAGATGAAGGCAACCGGTGAGGTTATGAGTATCTGCAACAACTTCGAGGGCGCGCTGATGAAAGCCATCCGTTCCCTGGAACAGCACGTAGATTCCCTGATGTCCTATGACTTCAGCCACTTGTCCAAAGACGAGCTGATCGAAGAGCTTCACATCGTAGACGATATGAGAATCTGGAGAATCGCAGAGGCGATCCGTCAGGGCATCTCCTACGACGAGATCCACGAGATCACCAAAATCGATGTATGGTTCATCGATAAGCTGGCTATCCTCGTTGAGATGGAGCAGGCATTACAGGCCAAAGAGCTGGATGAGGATCTGCTGCGCGAAGCAAAACGCCTTGAGTTCCCGGATTACCTGGTGGCAAAACTGGCAGGAAAGACCGAAGAAGAAGTAAAAGCGTTAAGAAAACAGTATGATATCACCGCAGCTTACAAGATGGTAGATACCTGTGCCGCTGAGTTCGCAGCAACCACACCGTATTACTATTCCGTATACGGCGGCGAAAACGAAGCTGTCGAGACAAACGACAGAAAGAAAGTCCTCGTCCTTGGTTCCGGCCCGATCCGTATCGGACAGGGTATCGAGTTTGACTTCTGCTCCGTACATTGTACCTGGGCATTCAAGAAAGAGGGCTATGAGACCATCATCATCAACAACAACCCGGAGACCGTCAGCACCGACTTCGATATCGCAGATAAACTGTATTTCGAGCCGCTGACACCGGAAGATGTAGAAAATATCGTCAACATCGAGCATCCGGACGGAGCCGTTGTACAGTTCGGCGGCCAGACTGCGATTAAGCTGACCGAAGCACTCCTGAAAATGGGTGTGCCGATCCTTGGAACATCTGCAGAGAACGTAGATGCCGCAGAGGACCGTGAGCTGTTCGATGAGATCCTGGAGCAGTGTGAAATCCCGCGTCCGAAGGGACACACCGTATTCACTGCAGAAGAGGCGAAAAAAGCAGCCAACGAGCTCGGCTATCCGGTACTCGTCCGCCCGTCCTACGTCCTTGGAGGACAGGGTATGCAGATCGCCATCAGCGATGAGGACGTCGATGAATTTATCGGCATCATCAACCGGATCGCACAGGAGCATCCGATCCTGGTTGATAAATATCTGCAGGGCAAGGAGATCGAGGTTGATGCAGTCTGCGACGGCACCGATATCCTGATTCCTGGTATCATGGAGCACATCGAGCGCGCCGGCGTTCACTCCGGAGACAGTATCTCCGTTTATCCGGCACAGAGCATCAGCCAGCATGCAAAAGACACCATCGTAGAGTATACGAAACGTCTGGCAAGATCCCTGCATGTCATCGGTATGATCAACATCCAGTTCATCGTATGCGGTGAGGATGTTTACGTCATCGAGGTCAACCCGCGTTCTTCTCGTACCGTGCCGTACATCAGCAAGGTAACCGGAATCCCGATCGTGCCGCTGGCAACGAAAGTCATCCTTGGCCACACGATCCGCGAGCTTGGCTACGAGCCGGGTCTGCAGAGAGAGGCAGATTACATTGCCATCAAGATGCCGGTATTCTCCTTCGAGAAGATCCGCGGCGCAGATATCGCCCTTGGACCGGAGATGAAATCCACCGGTGAGTGCCTTGGTATTGCAAAGACCTTCAATGAGGCTCTTTACAAAGCATTCCTCGGCGCCGGAATCAACCTGCCGAAATACAAAAACATGATCATCACCGTAAAGGATGAGGATAAAGAGGATATCGTTCCGATCGCACAGAGATTCCAGGCTCTCGGCTACAAGATCTATGCGACGAGAAATACCGCGAAAGCCCTGAACGAGAACGGCGTCAATGCGATCCGCACCAACAAGATCGAGCAGCCGTCCCCGAACCTGATGGACCTGATCCTCGGCCACAAGATCGACCTCGTCATCGATACTCCGTCCCAGGGTGTTGAGCACTCCAAAGACGGATTCGTCATCCGCCGGAACGCGATCGAGACAGGTGTCAACGTACTGACCTCTCTGGATACCGCAACCGCACTCGTAACCAGTCTGGAAAATACAGATGTGAAGAAGCTGACCCTGATTGATATCGCAACGATCGACAAGAGATAAGCATGATAGAAGCATAAAGCAAAGAAAAGCTCTCTGCTGCAGAAACAAAGCGGCAGAGAGCTTTTTTGGCCGAATGTGGGTTATGGATTTTACAAAAAAGAAAACGTGACGCGCTTGTGTTTTTGGCATAAGTATGATAGATTTTTAATAGAATGCCAGAAAAGGGCATCCAATTCAAAAAGAGAAAGGTACATATCGTATGAACATCATTGAGTGGTTAAAGGTTATCCTGCTGGGTATCGTAGAGGGCATTACCGAGTGGCTTCCGATCAGCAGCACCGGCCACATGATTCTGGTAGATGAGTTTATTAAGCTGAATGTGACAGCTGATTTCAAGAATGTTTTTGAAGTTGTCATCCAGCTCGGTGCAATCCTTGCGGTTGTCGTCATCTATTTCTGGGATCTCTGGCCGTTTCATGGCAAAAGCAAAGCGAAAAGCAAGAGCTATTTTGCCAATCCAAGCGACAACAAGGTCTTTGCAGGGATTCAGAACTTTGTAGACAATTACTGTTATCTGGACAAAATTATCATGTGGTTCAAGATTGTCGTATCGTGTCTGCCGGCAGCCGTGATCGGACTGGCATTCAACGACTGGATCGAGGCCCATCTGATGAATTACGTGATCGTAGCACTGATGCTGATCATCTATGGTGTCCTCTTCATCATCATTGAGAATTACAACAAGACGAGAACACTGTCTGCAACAAAAATCAAAGAGATTACCTGGAAAAATGCGCTGTATATCGGTGTTTTCCAGCTCCTTTCCATCGTACCGGGAACTTCCCGTTCGGGAGCAACCATCATCGGCGGTATCCTGCTGGGATGCTCGAGAGAGCTGGCATCGGAGTACACGTTTTTCCTTGCCGTTCCGGTTATGTTTGGCGCGAGCCTTTTAAAACTGGTAAAACACGGCTTTGCCTTTACCGGTGTTGAGGTGGCGATCATGATCGTCGGCATGCTGGTGGCATTTGCGGTATCGATTTTTGCCATCAAATTTCTGATGCAGTACATCAAGAAGCACGATTTCAAAGCCTTCGGCTGGTACCGTATCGTACTCGGTGTGATTGTGCTGCTGTATTTCGTAATCAAAACCGTAATTCTGAAAGCATAAAATCGAACAATTCCGAAAATTTACCGGGGAAAATAGAAGAAGAAGTATCGTAAAATGAAAAAAAATTGTGCGATACTTCTTTTTTTACGCGAAAATTACAAAAAACCCTGTAAAAAGTAACCAAAAGCTGATATAATAGGACACAAGAGGGACGCAGAACCAGAAATTAAAAAAAATACCGAAAATTTGCCATATTTTTATTGACTAAAGATATTCTTATGGTAAAATAAATGTGTGCGCCCCGAGGATATCTTTATTTTCGGTGCAATCAGTATAGGGTGAACGTATCATCCAGGGCAATCTGGAAATACTTTACTATAACCTATCAAAATTACAAGTAGGAGGAAAAGTAACAATGGCAAAATGGGTTTACATGTTCACTGAAGGTAATGCAGACATGCGTAACCTTCTCGGTGGAAAAGGCGCAAACCTGGCTGAGATGACAAACCTGGGACTTCCTGTACCACAGGGATTCACGGTAACAACCGAGGCTTGTACACAGTACTATGAGGATGGCAGACAGATCAACGACGAGATCATGGGTCAGATCATGGAAGCAATCGATAAAATGGAAGGAATCACAGGAAAGAAATTCGGAGACGCTAAGAATCCGCTGCTCGTTTCTGTACGTTCCGGAGCAAGAGCTTCCATGCCAGGTATGATGGATACCATCCTGAACCTTGGTCTGAACGAAGAGGTTGTTGAAACTCTGTCACAGGCTTCCGGCAACCCACGTTGGGCTTGGGACTGCTACAGAAGATTCATTCAGATGTTCTCTGACGTAGTTATGGAAGTTGGTAAAAAATACTTCGAAGAGCTGATCGACAAGATGAAAGAGGAGAAAGGCGTAAAACAGGACGTAGATCTTGACGCAGATGACCTCAAAAAACTGGCTGAGCAGTTCAAAGCTGAGTACAAAGCTAAAATCGGTGAGGATTTCCCGACCGATCCTAAGGTACAGCTGATGGAGGCTGTTAAAGCCGTATTCCGTTCCTGGGACAACCCGAGAGCAAACGTTTATCGTCGTGACAACGACATCCCGTATTCCTGGGGTACCGCTGTTAACGTACAGATGATGGCATTCGGAAACATGGGAGATGACTGTGGTACAGGTGTTGCCTTCACCCGTGACCCTGCTACAGGAGAAAACGGACTGTTCGGTGAGTTCCTTACCAACGCACAGGGCGAGGACGTAGTTGCCGGTGTTCGTACACCTATGCACATTTCCGAGATGGAAGAGAAATTCCCGGAAGCTTTCAAACAGTTCAAAGAAGTTTGCAAAACTCTGGAAACACACTACAGAGATATGCAGGACATGGAGTTCACTGTAGAGCACGGTAAACTGTACATGCTGCAGACACGTAACGGTAAGAGAACAGCAAAAGCTGCTCTGAAAATCGCCTGCGACCTTGTAGATGAGGGAATGAGAACAGAGGAAGAGGCAGTTGCAATGATCGATCCTCGTAACCTTGACTCTCTGCTTCATCCGCAGTTCGATGCAAAAGCACTGAAAGAGGCTACTCCAATGGCAAAAGCACTGGGAGCATCTCCGGGAGCTGCTTGCGGTAAAATCGTCTTCACAGCTGATGACGCTGTTGCATGGGCTGAAAGAGGAGAAAAAGTTGTTCTGGTTCGTCTTGAGACATCCCCAGAAGATATCACAGGTATGAAATCTGCACAGGGTATCCTGACTGTTCGTGGTGGTATGACTTCCCACGCAGCCGTAGTTGCCCGTGGTATGGGAACCTGCTGTGTATCCGGTTGCGGTGATATCGTAATGGACGAGGCAAACAAGAAATTCACACTGGCTGGCAAAGAGTTCCACGAGGGAGACTGCATCTCTCTGGATGGTTCTACAGGATGCATCTATGACGGACTGATCCCGACCGTAGACGCTACCATCGCTGGCGAGTTCGGAAGAATCATGGGCTGGGCAGATAAATACAGAACCATGAAAGTTCGTACAAACGCTGATACTCCGGCAGACGCTAAAAAAGCTCGTGAGCTTGGCGCAGAAGGTATTGGTCTTTGCCGTACAGAGCATATGTTCTTCGAAGGCAACAGAATCGATGCATTCCGTGAGATGATCTGCGCTGAAACCGTAGAAGAGAGAGAAGCAGCACTTGCTAAGATCCTTCCGGAGCAGCAGGGAGACTTCGAGAAGCTGTATGAAGCTCTGGAAGGCAACCCGGTTACCATCCGTTTCCTGGATCCGCCGCTTCATGAGTTCGTTCCGACTGAGGAAGAGGACATCAAGAAACTGGCTGACGCACAGGGCAAATCTGTTGAGCAGATCAAAGCAATCATCGCTGGTCTGCATGAGTTCAACCCGATGATGGGTCATCGTGGATGCCGTCTTGCTGTAACTTATCCGGAAATCGCTAAGATGCAGACAAGCGCAGTAATCCGCGCAGCCATCAACGTGAAGAAAGCTCATCCGGATTGGAATGTTAAACCGGAAATCATGATCCCGCTTGTTGGCGATATCAAAGAGCTGAAATACGTTAAGAAATTCGTAGTAGAGACCGCTGACGCTGAAATCGCAGCTGCAGGCAGCGACCTTGAATACGAAGTTGGTACCATGATCGAGATCCCGAGAGCAGCTCTGACTGCAGATGAGATCGCAAAAGAGGCAGACTTCTTCTGCTTTGGAACCAACGACCTTACTCAGATGACTTACGGATTCTCCCGTGACGATGCTGGTAAATTCCTGAACGCTTACTATGACGCTAAGATCTTCGAGAACGATCCATTCGCAAAACTCGATCAGGACGGCGTTGGCAAGCTGATGAAGATGGCTATCGATCTTGGAAGACCGGTTAACTCTTCTCTGCACGTAGGTATCTGCGGTGAGCACGGTGGAGATCCGAGCTCCGTAGAGTTCTGCAACAAACTGGGTCTGGACTATGTTTCCTGCTCACCGTTCCGTGTGCCGATCGCCCGTCTGGCAGCAGCTCAGGCAGCTATCGCTCAGAAGAACGCTTAATTTAAGCAGAATCTGTCCGAATCAGGATTTTCATGCAATAGCATGATTTGTGTTCAAACGTAAGGAGACCCCGGCGGTCTGTAGAAATACAGGCGCCGGGGTCTTTTTTATCAATCGTTTAAAATCAAAGTGGGAGGGAAAACGGATGCAGAATGAAACAGCCAAAGAAAACCTGCTGCGGCAGATCCGGGAATACCGTCCGTACAATGAGCAGGAAGAGCGGGATCGGGCGATTCTGCTGAAATGGATGGAGAGCGGATGCGATATTTTGACGCGGGAAAATGAGACCGCACATCTGACTGCCTCCGCCTGGGTCGTAAGCCCGGATCGGAAGCAGGTGCTGATGGCGTATCACAATATTTACCATTCCTGGGCATGGCTCGGCGGCCACGCGGACGGAGATGCGGATCTTTGCAGCGTGGCGGTAAGAGAAGTGAAGGAGGAATCCGGGATTGAAGAGGTGAAGCTCTTATCGGATCAGCCATTCTCGCTCGAAATCCTGTCGGTGGACGGCCATGTGAAGCGCGGAAAGTACGTGACGACACATCTCCATCTGAATGTGACATATCTCATGGAAGCAGACCCGGTACAGGAAATCCGCTGCAAGCCGGATGAAAACAGCGCAGTCGGCTGGATTCCGGTGGAGCAGATCGCAGAAAAATCGACAGAGCCATGGTTTGTGGAGCGTGTGTATGGCAAGCTGTGTGAGAAAGTGAAAAGAGATTTCTGTGAAGTGTAATATGCAATCCGCGTATGAACTGCCATTTAGAATAAGCATTAGACAAATGAGCTGTTAGATGTCTAAAATAGAGACAGAAAGAAAAATGGCAGGAGGGGTTTTATGTTTACAAATCAGGATTTGAAAAAGCTGATTATTCCGCTTTTCCTAGAGCAGCTTCTGGTGGCTCTGGTCGGAATTGCGGACGTGTTTGTTATCGGATTTGTCGGAGAGGCGGCGGTTTCCGGTGTGTCACTGGTCAATGCGTTTAATATGATCTTTATCAATCTGTTCACAGCGCTGGCATCCGGCGGTGCGGTGGTCATCAGCCAGTATATCGGAAAGAAGGACAAGGAGCAGGCGGGAGCGGCAGCTTCCCAGCTTCTGACGGCATCGGTATTGCTGTCGGTTGTTATTTCTGTAGTGGTACTGGTTGCCAACGAACAGCTGATGCGTTTGATGTTCGGCAAGGTTGAGGATGATGTCATGGCGGCATGCGTGACGTATCTGCGTATCTCGGCATATTCCTATCCGGCAATGGCGATTTACAATGCGGGAGCGGCTTTGTACCGCAGTTTTGGAAAAACCAGCACGACGATGTACCTTTCGATTGCATCGAATGTGATCAACGTAGTCGGAAACTGTATCGGCGTCTTTGCTTTGCATACAGGTGTGCCTGGCGTTGCGGTTCCGTCGCTGATTGCGCGTATCTTTTCCGCAGCTGTTATCACGGTTCTCTGCTTCTCAAAGCGAAATCCGGTGCAGTATCTGAAAGAGTGGATTTTTAAAGTAGACTTGAGCTTCCAGAAAACGATCCTCAGTATCGCAGTTCCGAACGGTATCGAGAGCGGTATTTTCCAGCTCGTCAAAGTAGCACTTTCCAGTGTGGTAGCACTGTTTGGTACCTACCAGATTGCCGCAAACGGCATTGCCCAGAGTATATGGTCCATGGCGGCACTCACAAGCAGTGCACTTTCCCCAGTATTCATCACCGTCATCGGACAGTGCATGGGCGCGGGAGATACTGATCAGGCGGAGTATTATTTCCGCAAGCTGATAAAAATCACACTGATCATTGGAGTGGCATGGAATGCGCTTGTCTTTGCAGTCACACCGTTTGTCCTTTCCTTCTATGCGGTGTCCGAGGAGACGAAGCGGCTGACACTCTGGCTGGTACTGCTGCATAATATTTTCAACGGTATTGCACTCTGCTACGCCGGACCGCTTGGAAGCGGCCTTCGTGCGACAGGAGATGTAAAATTCACAATGGGAATTTCCCTCTTCACGACCATCGGCGTCCGCCTGATTTTCTCTGTGATTTTTGCAATCTGGATGAACATGGGCGTTATGGGAATCGCTCTTGCGATGTGCCTCGACTGGTCCGTGCGCGGCATCATCTTCTGGTGGAGATTCAAACAGGGCAAGTGGAAAACGTTTCAGGTTATCCGTGAGTGAAAAAACGATCCTCTTTTTCTGACGACAGAAAAGTTGTTGGGAAAAGGGGATTTTTGGGGTAAAAGGGATTATTTCGGCGCGTTGAAAATCATGCCGGGGTATGGTAAAATGGACTCCGAAAAACAGCAAAAGGAGGAAAATATAAGTAACTAAATATATTGTCAAATGTGATATAATGTGTTTAAACATACAAAAGGAGAATCATATTATGAACACATCAAATATCACAAACTACAAGCCGAAGGATTTTGCTGAATTGTTAGGGATATCTGTTAAAACGCTACAGCGTTGGGACAGAGAAGGGATTTTAAAAGCAAATCGAACTCCAACTGACAGGCGTTATTATACGTATGACCAATATCTTCAATTCAAAGGCATAAATATCGAAAATGATAAACGTCAGGCAGT